>UMHO01003474.1_pt1 | contig 145484 bp, 127 predicted proteins | sample 1965561 | NCBI WGS metagenome assembly UMHO01 (sample SAMEA4836102, study PRJEB28245) | human gut metagenome | biome: gut microbiome; material: fecal sample | place: Denmark | collected 2008 | reverse complement strand
GACGTTTAAGTCAATATAGAACTATGTCACGGGAGTTCAGGCATCACCTACCACCGTAAATGGACCAAAATTCGGAGGAGGAGAAAAGATCATCCCTAGCGATTGTTCGCGGGAGAGGAGACTGATGCAGTTATTGACGTAATCTTTAGAAAACAAAACTCCGTTCCAGCACAACCGATCGAATGAGTCCCCTACAATCTGCCTTAATTGAGGAGATTTCTTATCCTTAACACAGCAGATATAGTCGTATTGATCAAAGATATCCCGGGCAGCTATGCAATAAGCCGCAAAATCCCGTCCCTTGTTAATCTTGATCCGGTATTCAATATCAAGATCGTAAGTGCTGAATGCTTTTCGGTATGCTTCTAACGTCTCTTTTTTAGTAGAAATCAGGCAGATATGGGTTTTAGATGGAAGATTCAGGATATAGGGAATATATTTATCAACAGAGTCTTCATAGTATGCAAAGAAAATGGCTGCTATTTTCTTTGATTCCAGTAGTTTGTCAATATTTTCGGATCTATCATCTGGGATCGTCTGATTAAAATAAATATTACTGTTCAAGACACTTAGCTGCGTGGTGCCCAGCAGGTCTTCATATATTTCGCTCACAGGATATCCCAGTTTATCCAGTTTTTCCATCACAAGCCGAGGTATTTCTCCGCCTGTAACTTCAGTCCAGACTTCAGGTGATGAGCTGAATAGTTTTCTTTTTACCAAGGGGTATCGGCAGTTAATATAATCGTAAGCCTGATAATACGAAGGATTCATTATTCCTTCAGGTTTATAAACTGTGTCCCAGCTAAAACCAAGAGACTCGAGATAAGCTATGAATTGAGTCTCATGCCAATAGACTTCTTCCAAAAACTTATCGTAGTAGTGAAGGTTTTTCCAATATTTTTCGAATCCCTCGGATTCGATAACAGGACGCCTCAGAACGATAAAGAAAGACTGGATATGCTCTCGGATATACGAGTCCGGCTTATCAGGCAGAAGCTGGGATTTTTTGATCTCCACCTGACGAGTCAGTCCCCAGAAATCACAGGGATTGCCCTCCATTTTTTGGAAACTTTCTGAGAACGGATACACTGGGCCATAGCAGCTGCAGTTTGTCAGAATCAGCTCATCGAACCGTCAGACCTCACTCCACCCAAGATGATCGAAAGCTGCCTTCCATGCGCCAAAATCAATTCCTCGATTTTCACGCTGCAAAACATCTACGCCAAGACGCTCAAGCGCCTTTTTTCCTTCCGAGGACAAATTTCCATTGGCGATAACAATAATCCTGTCAGCAACCTCCTGAAGTCCCTTCAGATACGTCAGAACATATTTTCTGACAATTCCATTTTTTTCCCAAAAGGTATAAAAAGCTAATCGTTTCATAACAGGCTCTAAGAGGTTTCCAGTTTTCGGACTTGTCGATGACAAATAAAAACTGGATTCACAGACTGGTGAAGAGATTTTACTGCAGATGACTCAGGTCACTAATCTGAAGAAAAAAACTTAATACTGCAAATATTTGATTAATAATATGTTTTTATTTTATTATTCACCAAAATTTAATCGGCTGAATGTTTATCTTTACACTGAATGGATATTAAAAAACCGCCGTTTGACGCGGCGGTTCTCAGATGAATTAAATATCTGATGTCACTCAGGCATCTTCTCTCAGTCTGTTCTCGGCCTCCCGCGACAGTTTCTTCCCAAACTCAACACCCGGCTGATCAAACGGATTGAGACCAAAAAGCGTTCCAAGCATTGTGATCTTATGTTCATACATCGCCATCAGCGCTCCCAGCGTCTTAGGCGTGAGGTCACTGATGCTGATCGTCGTGACACCGTTAAACCACGGCATAGAAGGGTCACGGGTAACAAGGGCTTGCGCCTGAGCTCTGGCATTCGCGATCATGACGCGATGCAGTTCTTCATGGCTATGCCCCGGCTTCTCGCAGGAAATCAGGTCAATGCTCGTTCTTCCGGTCCCTTCACGCAGCCACTGATAGAAAGAATGCTGTGACTCATCACCGTGACCGCCCCAGACAGCCTGTCCCGTATTGCCAACAATCACAGTACCGTCCGCCTGGGTAGTCTTCCCGAGACTCTCCATCTCAAGCTGCTGCTCCCAGGAAACAAAGATTCTCAGTCTCTCGTCATACGGCAGCACACACTGAAGCGTGATATTGAGTCTCGTGGCGTTCCAAAAAGCAATCAGGGCGAGCAGTGCGGAAATGTTTTCGGCCACCGGTGCATCGTAGACATAGCGATCCATCTCATAGGCACCCGACAGGAACTGATCAAAAACATCAGTGCCAAGAGCAATCATATCGGGGATTCCGATACAGCCCCACACAGAAAACCGGCCACCAACCCAATCCCAGAGCGGATATAAGTTTTCCTCCGGAATCCGAAGATCCTTATACGCATCAGGATTAGCGGAGACCGCAATAACGTGGTGATCACGGGAGCTTCCGGTAATTCCAGCAGCCGCAAGCCACTCATCAACGACAGACGCGTTGACCAGTGTCTCCCGGGTGTGGAAACTCTTGCTCGATACAACGACGAGCGTGCGGAAGGGATCAAGACCATAAAGAATCCGGTCCAGCTGGACCCCGTCAACACCTGACAGGAAATGAACCTTGATTGGCTGCGGCAGCCCCATCAGAGCGTGATAGACAGCGCGAGGTCCGACCTCAGAGCCGCCGATACCAATATTGATGACATCTGTGATCGTGTCTCCGCGGCATCCTGTCCATTTGCCGGATCTCACGGATTCCGCGAAAGCATAGGCCCGATCCCGCGCCTCTTTGACCTCATCAAAATGAGGCGACGCCGGATCCTGAGAGCGAAGGGATGTGTGAAGAGCTGCCCGGTTCTCAGACTTGTTCACGATTTCGCCCTGAACCATAGCGTGATGGGCTTCCATCAGGCCAAGACCATTTGCAAAATCAACCAGTCTGGCGAGATCATCCTGCGTCAGTCTCTGGCGGCTGAAGTCCACCCGCAGTCCGCACGCTTCAAAAGCAGTGACTCCGTCCCCGTCACGAAGAAACGGAAGGAGCGGCTGAGCAAATTTTCTTGGGCTATTCATTCTTTTTCTCTGAACAGTTTCATCAATATGAATCACATAACGGCCATTGTACCGGGTTGGCATATGGTTTTCACCTAAATAAGCCTACCTGTCCGATAGAGAAAAAGCTAATTGTTCAGCCTGCTTTATTTCTTCAAATGTATTGCAGTTATCAAAGGCAGAAATATCGGGAAAAACAGCCGTCGCAGCTCCGATTTCCTTGAACCATTGCCGAACCCGATGATTGCCGGCAACGTTGTAGTCCTCAAGCTCAGGAAAGAGGTCTGCCCTGACACAGGCAAACGTGGGCTGAAGCGCCCCATCCGCCTCTGCAATCGCGGCACGGGATCCGGCAGCGTCTGCTGCGGAAATAAGTTTCTCAGCGAGATCAGACGGGAAAAAAGGGCAGTCACAGGGAACGGTGAAAACCCAGGTATCATTCCGGGACTTCTCAGGGAGCCCTGCGATCGCGGCTTCCAGCCCTGCCAGAGGGCCAGGAAAAGAATCTGTACGGTCCGGTATAAGCTCTGTATCTGGAGGAAGGACCTTCCGGTATTCGTCAAATGACCGATTGGCACTCACCAGAATCCTGTCGACCTGAGGTGAAAGCCGCCGATAGGCGCGAAGTGCCAGCGGCTCTCCCTGAAAAGGAACAAGCCCCTTATCAGCCCCGCCCAGCCGTGTGGCGCGGCCTCCCGCAAGAATCAATCCAATCCGCATCATTTCTTGTGGTGCTTCTTCTTCAGCTTATTTTTGGCTTTCTTAAGTTTGGACTTCTTTTTTCTATTGGCTTTCTTCCGTCTCCAGGCCTTGATCGCCGTTTCCGGAACACCATCCTTCACTTCACCGCCAATCGGATCAGTCCACAGAATCTCAATCGGGGAATTAAGCGCCTTAGCGATGCTTTTCGCCATCCGCTCGAGGCAGTCCCGTTCAATCGGGCTTGGAGAATCGGATTCGACCCGGACAGTCAATCCTTTCTCGCTTCTCTGAAGCGTAACCCCGGTAACCGCCGACCGATGGCTCTTATCCAGACCTACCGCCAGACAAAGGAAAATGCCGGCCTGCGCCGCCTTTTTCCAGTCATCATCTGACAGACGGATGAAAAAGGGATGCGATTTGCCGTAATACTTGCTGCTATAGATGATCGCCGCGAGGAGGTGCGTTTCACGCTGCGTAAAGCCGAGGAGATCGGAATTCGCAACGATATAGGCGCTGTGCTGACGCTGCCTGAGATAGGAAATGGAGATGCCGGTTTCCTGAAGCCAGGAAGCGTATCCCAGCAGCGCCTCCCACTCTTTAGGCAGATCAGTGAGCCCCAGCTCCCGCGCCTGTGAGAACAGACTGCGGGACAAGAAGGACACCTGTTTGGCGTGGCGCACGTCAATCTGGAAAGTCTTGGCAAGGCTCTTCACAGCGTGGCCTCGCTGCTTCGACTCCACCGCCCGCCCGGGAATCAGGCCCTCCGTCTCGAGGTACTGGATGAGAACCCCGTCACGGAGTCCGCGATCCGTAATCGAAATCTGATTGAAACCGAGTTCTTCCATCGCTGTGAGGAAGATCGCGGCTCCCGGAATAATGACGCCGACACGCTTCTGATTCATGCCGGGAAGCGCTGCGCGCTCGGCAGCTGTCGAGCTGCAGATCTTATCAACAACAGCCCGGACTTCATCAATCGTGATAACCGTGATATCGGACGACACTGAGGTCTGCTCCGCGGTACGCATAGATAAGGCGAGACTCGCGATCGCGCCGGCCGTTCCGGAGCTCGCGATCAGCTCACGGGGCTTCTTTGCCAGAAGCCGCTTAAACGGCATTACAGACTTATCGCGGACATAGTCCTGGACCTCACGGAACTTCGCCTTCGGCACGGCATCGGGAAAATCTTTGAAAAAGAGATCCGCGAGCCGCACACAGCCAACACGAAGTGACTCAGCCGCGAGCAGCTCCCCTTCCCGCGACACGGAGAACTCCGTACTGCCGCCTCCGATATCCATATAAGCACGCGGATAGTCGGCTCTGGGAAGGGACGCCTCAACGCCCTTCGTGATCAGACGGGCCTCTTCCGGCCCTGAAATCACGCTGAAATCGATTCCGGTCTCAGCCTTGACCCGCTCAGTGAATTCCTTTCCGTTTTCCGCCTCGCGGACAGAAGCCGTAGCGACCGCCACCACCTTGCTCACGCCGTAGGAGCGGCACGTTCTCGCAAAGGTTTTCAGTACCGAAACCGTGCGCTCAATCGCCTGCGGCTGCAGCGCCTGATTTTCGAACGCCCCTTCGCCAAGCCGAACCATCGACTTGACGCAGTTCAGAACCTGAATCCTCCCATCTCCGCCGACCTGACTCACCAGAAGCCTGAGCGAGTTGCTTCCCAGGTCAATCACCGCAACACGCCGGGCCCCCTCAGGAAGAGGCACCTGTGAATCTTGTTCGGACGCATCAGCCGCGTCCGGCAACTCCAGATAGGAGGATGGTTTCATACTGTTTTCCCTTTGTTCAGGACCCGTACTTTTCGCTCATCAGCGCCTGGGCATCAACGAGAGGCTTGCCTTCAGCCGGAAGGATGCGTACATACTCATCCCCCTCAAGCTTCCAGGTACGGGCGTTATCCGCAAGCTGAAGCTTCAGCACTTCGTTCGCGATACGCTCCTTCAGGGCTTCATCGAGCACCGGTGTCACCACTTCGATACGGCGATCGAGGTTGCGGCCCATGAGGTCAGCCGATCCCATGTAGCATAAGCTCTTCTCAGTATCTTCAAGAGGTCCGAACCAGTACACGCGGGCATGCTCAAGGAACTTGCCGAGAATCGCGCGCACGGTAATGTTGTCAGAAATCCCCTTGATGCCGGTCTTAAGGCAGCAGATGCCGCGCACGAGGCAGTCCACCTTGACACCCGCGATCGAGGCTTCATAAAGCAGCCGGATCATATCGGGGTCAACAAGCTGATTGCACTTCAGCACAATACGGCCATTCCCCTCACGCTTATGGCGTTCAATCTCAGCGCGGATAGCGCGCTCGATTCCGCTTCGCATGCAGGTCGGAGAAACAAAGAGCCGGCGATAGTTATCGCGGACGGCGTATCCGGTCATCACGTTGAAGAGGTCCGTCACATCGGAGCAGATATCCTGCGCAGACGTGAGAAGGCCAAGGTCGGTGTAGTTCTTCGCGGAGCCGGGGTTGTAGTTGCCGGTGCCGATATGAACGTTGGAGCGGATGCCGCTCGCTTCCTTACGGATCACGAGGCAGAGCTTGGCATGCACTTTGAGCCCCACGAAGCCGTAAACCACGTTCACGCCCTGGCGCTCCATTTCTTCCGCCCAGTTGATGTTCCGCTCTTCGTCGAAACGGGCCTTCAGTTCCACCACGGCGGTAACCTGCTTCCCGCGCTGACGCGCTTCCATCAGCGCCTTCACGATCGGGGAGTTATTGCCCACGCGGTAAAGCGTCATCTTGATACCCAGCACTGCGGGGTCCTTGGCCGCCTGCTGCACCAGATCCACGACTGAAGTGAATGTCTGGTAGGGGTGGTAAAGCAGAATGTCGCGCTTCGCGATGTTTTCAAAGAGCTTCTCAACCGGCTGAGTATCCGGGTTGAAGCTCGCGAAATACGGCGTGTCCTTCAGCTTCGGATAATCCAGATCGTTCAGAGCCATGTAACCCGCAAAGGCCATCGGACCCTTGACGCTGTAAACCTGGAAGGGCTTCAGCTTCATCTTCTGAATGATGAATTCCGTGATGTTCGAAGGCATACCGTGCTCGGTTTCAAGGCGAACCACACCGCCCCACTGACGGCGGGTCACGGAGTCACGCACAGCCTCAAGCAGGTCGTCCGCCTCATCCTCTTCAATCTCCACGTCCGTGTTACGGGTGATGCGGAACATGCCCTTGCTCACCACCTGGTAGCCCGGGAAAAGCAACGGGAGGAATTCGCCGATGATTTCTTCTGTCGGCACCACATCGATTCGGCGGTTTCCAAGCGGATCATCCGTCTCCATCTCATCCCCCTCGCTCGTCACAAAGAAGAAACGGGGAATGTTATGCGGCACGCGGAGACGTGCGTAGTGATGCGTGCCGTCGCGGCTCTGCAGTTCGATCAGGAAGTTGATAGAGACATTCGAGATTCTCGGGAAAGGATGCCCCGGATCGATCGCCTGAGGCGTGAGAATCGGATAAATCTCCGTCTGGAACCGCGCGAGAAGCGTTCTCTGGGCATCAGGCGACAGCTGATCATAAGAAGCGACCCGGACGCCTGCCTCGGCAAGGGCGGGCTGCAGTTTCTCGGTCCAGTGAGCAGCCGCTACATCAATAAGCGCCAGCGCCTTTTTGCGAATTTCCGTCAGCTGACGGGCGGGCGTCATCTTGTCAGGGCCGGAAGAACCGGAACCCGTCTTGTACTGCTTAAAGATGTTCGCCACGCGGACCATGAAAAATTCATCAAGATTCGTATAGAAAATCGAGAGGAACTTCACCTGATCGAGCAGAGGGCGGTTCGGCTCAATCGCGGTTTCGAGAACGCGCTTATTGAAGTCGAGCCAGGAAAGCTCACGGTTCGTATAGAGAGCAGGAGAAGTGAGCGAAGTTACCTTGCGCTGGGCACGCTTCGGGCGGGCTGACGCGGCTGTCTTCGCAGCGCGGGATGCGGCGGCCTTGACCGGGCGGGATGTGGCAGCTGCAGCAGGCTTCGCGGCTCGGCGGGTGCGCGGACGGCGTGCTGCCGGCTTGGCACTCTTCTCTGCTGTAACAGGGGACTCAGTAACCTGAGCAGGTGCATTCTGATCGGAAGTTTTCTTGGAAACTGGCATATGACCCTCGCGCTGACTCTCTTCAGCTCAAAAAGCCGTTATGGGAATCTGTCTATTTTTCGGAGCTTCTTATAGGCTAAAAGAAGCCGTAAAGATAACCTTAGCACCAGAAAGTGACAAATGCATTACAACCCGCAAAGTTGCGGGGATAGGCTCTTTCAGGAGGGGGTAAAAACCGATCGGAAAGCGATTGATAAATCAGAGGAAACAGGCGGAGGAAGAAACGGGAAAGAAATTTTCCGGATTCCAGAACGGAAAAAGGCCAGCTATCATTAGCCGGCCTCTCATCGTCACATCAGGAATTCTGGAGCGGGAGACGAGTCTCGAACTCGCGACCTCAACCTTGGCAAGGTTGCGCTCTACCAACTGAGCTACTCCCGCAGAACGAGGAAATATTTTACACAGTCTTATACAAAAAGCAAATGCCGTCACAAAAATACGGTATAAACTATTCTATTCAGTCTGTATTGGCCTTCCTGCTGAGGCGGCCTGTCAGACTACAATAGGCGCACCACTCACTCAGTTTTACAAAGCAGGCTCGACACTATGAATTCCAGGCTTCTCTGCACCGTTTCCACCGCCCTGATCGCGCTTTTTTCTGCCGCCGCCGGGGCAGCGGTTCCTGATCATTCAGCAGCCTTCTGCCCCGCGAAGGGCAAGATCTCAATCGTCGACTTTGAAGCCAGCTGGTGCACACCCTGCAAGATGATGAAACCTGCCTGGAAAGCCGTCGAAAAAGAGTACAAGGGGAAAATTTCCTTCGTCCATATTGATATCGATGAGCATCCGGATATCTCGAAGGCCATGCAGATCAGCGCTGTGCCGACCCAGATCCTTTTTGACCGGCAGTGCAAATTTATTGACGCTCATTCGGGCTATCTGTCCGAATCTGACCTCCGCGCCACATTTAATAATGTTCTTAAGAAGTACTGAGTGGTATCCTTTCAATAAGGTCTGGTAATCTGTAGAATAAATCGTTACTAGCAATCTGTAACGAACGGATAACCTTTTATACCTTTTCTTAGCAGTCAGCCATCAATCGGCGCCGCTAGAATGAAAGAAATAAAGCAGGGATCCGGCCCTGACGCTGCAGATCCCGCTGCGGAGCTTTGCTTTGTGAGGTCTCCGCCTGTTCACACAGAAGGAATACATATGAATCTCAGATTTCTTGCCCTTCCGGCTGCGCTCGCTGCCGTTCTTGCCCTCTCCGGCTGCGCTAACGACAACGCGCGCTACCGCGCGGATGTCTACGGTCCGGGTTCCCTTAACCAGGCTCAGGCTGTGAAAACCGTTGAAATTCTGTCGGTTCAGACGACCCGCATCGCGCTCCCGAATGAAACCAAGAACTCTGCGGCCCAGCTCGCCGGTACCGTTGCCGGCGCCGCAGCCGGCATGATTCTTGGCAATCAGTTCGGCCATGGCCCGGGCTCCCGTCAGGATGCCCGCATCTTCGGCGGTATCGCGGGCGGCATTCTCGGTAACCGCGCCTCCAACCTCGCGGCCGGCGAAACCGATTACCAGCAGGGTGTACAGATCACCTTCCGGGACGGGAATCAGATGTTTACCTCGGTTCAGGTCGGCAATCCCTGTGAGTATCAGCTCGGAACCGCTGTGATGATTCAGGAAACTGCCCGCGGCTCCCGTATTCAGCCGAACAATCCGGGCGGCTGCGGATCCGCGACAACGTCTGTCGCTCACTAAGCCAGAGGCTTGGTTTTCCTGGGCGTCTCACACGTGGGACGCCGTTTCACCTTTTAAGTGAACTTCCGGGCTTCTGAAGGATAAAAGCATGAAAGAATCTCTGGTTCTCGCGATCTTTACAGTTGGTCTTGCCGCAAGCAGCGCGGCATCGGCTGCCGGCGCGGTTCCCCCGGACTACGTTCCGCCGTCCGCTTCTTCTGCCGGTGTTCCTCCTGACTACAATCCGAACACGGCAACGACTGTGACCGCTCCCCGCGGATTCACTCCGCCCACTGCCGTGAGCCAAGTTCCTCCGGACACGCAGAATTCTCAGACCGCCACGGTTACGGACGGTCGGGTTACGACAACAACGACCTATCCGCCGACCCCGATTATCAAGACAGAATCCGGCGTGCTGAACAGCCTGAAGCCCCGCGCGCCCCAGCTGCCGCTTTCCGAGCAGATTGATCTCATTCGCCGGAATCAGGCCGATATCGCGGAAAGGCGGGCGGCAGACGCAGCCCCGCGGCTCAGGGTCAGACAGCTTCCGATTATTACTACGGGCGTTAGAACAGTTTTTTTCGTTTTATCCGTTCTTGACGCAGTGCGTCAGAAACACAGAAGCTCCGGAATACCTGATTCCGGAGCTTCTTTTTTACTTCAGGCACAGATATTTACCAGCTCATAATCTGGCCATCCGTCCGTTTCTCAGTGCCGCCCACCAGGACTCCTGTCCGGCTGTCCCTCAGAATGGCCTGTCCGCGTCCCATCAGCACCTTATCTGCTATCAGAGTGACATCGTGTCCTCGTCTCTGGAGCTGCCGCACGATATGGTTCGGCGTATCCTGCTCAACCTGAACCTTCTTCCCGCCGACCCACTGCCAGCGCGGAGCGTCGAGCGCCTGCTGCGGGTTCAGCCCCCAGTCAACCATATTCATGACGAACTGCACGTGAGCCTGAGGCTGCATATAGCCGCCCATAATGCCGAAGGGACCCAGGGCTTCACCGTTCTGAGTGAGGAAACCCGGAATAATGGTGTGATACGGACGCTTCATGCCGGCAAGCCCATTCGGGTGCTCGGGATCAAACCGGAAATTAAAACCGCGGTCATTAAACGAAATCCCGGTTGACGGGTCGACAATTCCGGATCCAAATCCATAGAAATTGCTCTGAATCATCGAGACCATGTTTCCCTCGCCGTCCGCCGCGCAGAAGTAGACGGTCGAGTTGTACCGGGGATCGCCCACCTGAGGATCTATCGCTTCTTCACCAATCAGGGCCCGGCGGTCCGCCGCATAGCGTTCCGAGAGCAGCTGTTCAGGCGTTACCCGCATGAAGGAGGGTTCCGCCACATATTCCTTCGTATCGGTAAAGGCGAGTTTCAGAGCCTCAATCTGGCGGTGGATCGTCGCCGGATCCTCACGGTCACCAAGCTCCATGCCCTTCAGAATCTGAAGCGCCATAAGAACCGTAATGCCGTGTCCGTTCGGCGGCAGTTCCCAGACATCCACCCCGCGGTAGTTGACCGAGATCGGATTTACCCATTCCGGAGAGTAAGCGGCGAGGTCTTCGCCCGTGAGGAAACCGTTATGAGCCTTCATAAAGGCATCCGTCCGCTCCGCGATCTCACCCGTATAGAAAGAGCGGCCGTTCGTCTTCGCGATGCTCCGGATGGTGTCCGCCATGGCCTGGCTGCGGAAGATTTCTCCCGCGCGAAGCGGGTGACCCTGAGGAGCAAAAGTCTTCATCCAGCCCTCAAACTCAGGGCGATCCTTCGCGAGCGGCGCAAAGCGCTTAAAGGCGTCATCCCAGAGGCGGCTGATGTTAGGCGACACCGGATAGCTGTTTTCAGCGTAGTGCGCGGCCGGCTCCGCCACGGTTTCAAGATCGAGAGCGCCGAATTTTTCATGCAGCGCGCACCACGTTGCGACCGCTCCCGGCACATCAATCGGTTCTACTCCCAGCATCGGGATCTTATCGAAACCGCGCGCTTTAAGAGCGTCAATCGACGCCGCTCTGGGAGCCGGGCCTGACCCGTTGATCCCATACATCTTTCCCTTGTACCAGACAATCGCGAAACATTCGCACCCGAGGCCGTTACCGGATGGCTCCACCACGGGCTGCGACAGCGCCATCGCGACCGCAGCATCAATCGCGTTGCCTCCCTTCAGGAGTGTCTGCAGACCGGCAGATGCCGCGCTCGGGTTCCCGGCGCAGCACATGCCGTTTTTGGCATAGACCACATTGCGGGTCGACGCGTACGGATAATGAAGCGGATCAAATTCAATCATTTCTTTGCCCCTCAAAAGTTAATCGCTGAGACCGGCCGTGAAAAAACGGCGGCGGACAGGCGCATCCGTTATTTTTGCGCCTTCCGTACGCCGTTGCGTTATTCATTCAGGACGGAAGCCTTTTATCCGACGAAAGGAACGAGAATACCGGCAATCAGAACCGAGACTGACGACACAGTCGCAAAGCCAGCCACCAGGTACTTCGGGAGAATCGCGTCAAGAATCACCTCGCGTTCAGTTTCCGTCTCACCGACCGCTTTGGCGACTTCGTTTGCGATCAGATAAGTCGCCGGGAAGCCAAGCAGCTGGCAGACAGAAACCGCGAGCGCCATATTCTTCGACCCCAGAATCTTCCAGAACGGAAGAAGCCAGAAAGCGAGATACAGCACGACAAAGACGGCCGCGAAAATGATGAGTGTATTGACGCCAAGCCCCAGGAGCTGCGAAGGCTTGATCGTCGCGAGACTTGGAATAATCGTCGCGAAGCAGGCCACATTGAAAATACCAAGCGACTTCGCGTGAAGCAGGATGTTCTTCGGCACAAGACCCAGAGAAGTCACGACAACACCGAGGAGCAAAGCCCAGATCGGAGCGGAGATGTGAGTCATCTTGCCGATCACAAAGGAGAGCCAAGCGAAGAGCGCCGTAATCGCGAGAGACACAAAAACACCGTAGTACTTCTTATTGCGCTCGAAGAAGTTGGGATTCGAGAGCGTCCCGTCCTCCTTCTTCGGCGCTTCTTTCTTGTACTTATTCACGCCGGTCTTACGGAAATCCGCAACCACTGATTCCGCTTCCTTGATACCGAAGTGGGAGGCAAAGGGCGTGCCAAAGAATTTCTGCACGGCGTACACGATCGTACCGAGGGCCGCGGCCAGAGCGAAGCCATGCTCAAGAGCTGCGGTCGTCATGATCTGGGTCGCCACAATGCCGCCATTCACGATCGGGATCGTGACCAGCGCTTCATTCTTGCCGATCACCGGGATCAGAGCGAACCCGGTCACGACAACGAGCGCCATCGCGATAAAGGAAACGGCGAGCGTCCGCCACTCATCAATCAGCTCACGGAGATTGATGGTGGTGCCAAGCGAAAACACAATGAAGAGAATGGCCCACTTGCCGAAATCCGCCAGACCCGCCTGCTTGATGATGTCAGGCGGAATGATCCCCGTAATAAAGGCAATCAGGAAAAGAAGCAGGCTCACGAAAACGGAGGAAACCTTCGCCTTGGTAAGCACTGAGAGAAAATCTCCGATACCGAAGAAGAGCAGGCATATAAAGAGATAGAAGAACATATTGTTGAACATGACAGCCTCTTATTACAGGGTTCGGGACCCTTTTTTCGTAGACGCGTGGAGGTTGGGTTCCATTTGTCCGGGGGATCGTTATAAAGATGTCCTTCAAATATCTTACGTATTCCAAAAAAGAAACCCGGAGCGAAGTTACTCAGTTATCCCTAGGCGACACGGTACTAGATCATGTTTTCTGTAGTCTCTGATTGTTTTTTCTGTTCCCGATTTCCCCCGTTCCCAAAACTAGGTACGGCTGAACTGCGGTATTCTTCTCCTTTCGGATGACCAAACAACCTTGGATCAAGAAGGCAAAATAATTCCATGTCCAAACGCTTGACTGAAAACAAACCGGCTGACACTCCTGTTACCGCGGCCCGTCCTGTCAAAAACACTGACACCCTGCCCCGCCGCATCGCCTCCTGGCTCGGACTGCTGCTTCTTATCGCCTTCCCCGGGGTCACGTATTTCATAGAGCCTCGGTTCGGCGTTGCGGCGTCCGCCTGTCTTCTGATCCTCGCGACTCTGCTTCGGATTCTCTATAAGCCGAACGCTCTTACCGGGATCATGGCAATGGTCACGGCGATTCTTGGAATTCTTGTCGCGCTTTCGCAGAGCCTTCTGATGCTGAAGTTCTGGCCGGTTCTCGCGGTGATTCTCGTGATCTTCGCGCTCTTCATCGGACTCGGCAAGGATGACGGCATGGTCGCCAAAGCGGTCGCGGGTCCTGAAGGCGCGAAGACGGATCCTCAGCGGGTCTACGCCCGGAGCCTCTCCTACGTCTGGATCGTGCTCTTTGTGCTGCTCGGCGCGGTTGCCGCGCTGACCTGCTTCTGGGGCAATCTCAAGTCCTGGGCTTTCTGGAATGGCGGTGTCGCCTGGTTTGTGATCCTGATTTTCTATGGCACGGAGCGAGCCGCCCGCGGCTTTATTCTTCGGGATCTCGAACGCCAGGCGGAAAAGAACCGTGCGACGCTGCAGCAGATGCAGCAGAAGAAATAAAACGCTTCAGCTCTGGCGGCCGGACGCCGCCAGAGTTTCTAGCACCTCAGGCTCCGGTCGCCATTGTGTGACCGGGGCCTTTCTTGAAAGCGCGGTCACCCGCATCCAGCCGTCCGTGAGGTCGGTTCTGACCACCATGCCCCGGATCCGCGGCTCGTGATCTTCCCAGTAAAACGCTCTCGGGCAGTCCGCCTTGACGGCGCACTCATAGGCCCCCCAGGCCCTGAAAAAAACGGTCCCGATATCAGGCTCCGCTTTGACACGCGCCGCTGTTTCGTGATTAAAGGCTACGTCCGCGTAGCGAAGGAGAGGACGCGAGAGGTCTATCTTCTCGAGATCCGCCGCACAGATTTCGGAGTCAATGAGACACGCCACGCGGCTCCCGCTATGCGTGATCGATGTCCGAAGCACACCGCCCAGAAGCACGATCCGGGGAGCGCGGGGCGGATCCTCAACAATCTGAATCGCGTGACGCGGAATATCGGGGTACAGCTTCTCAGCGAGCAGCCGGATCAGAACCCGGGCCCAGATATGCTGGTTACGGCGGAGAGTCTTCGTGAAACGCGCGGCCCGCGCGAGCTGCTCATCCGAAAGAAGCCCGAGACACTCAGGTGTCACAGGCCTCTCGGTGATCTCAATCTCCGCGTAAACGGGAAGTGTTAGACGGCTTTCCATCTGCCCTGCTTAGTGGGTCGTATCAAGCCTTGCGGTACCCGTGAAGCGGCTCGCGCCTGAATTCACTTCAGCGATGTCGCCCGTTCCCTTCTTCCAGAAGAAAATCCGTCCTTCGTCAGACGTGAGCAGCCGGTCGCCGACCTTAAGCAGGATCGGACCCACGCCCTGAACCTTGGCGCCGCCCGTCACCTCAATCCACTCACGGCCGTCTCCGGGCGCGGCAGCTTCAGCTGTCGCGGTCAGCGCGCCAGGCTTTACACCGCAGACCGGAACCGCGGTTCCGGGTGTCATCGAGCAGCGGCGGACAGGATAAGTCTTCCCATCCGGGGCCTGCAGCGTACCGTCACCCGCGAGTCCCTCCGGGAAAAGCGTAATGCGGAGATCAGGAATCAGATCCTTAGCCTTCGCCTCACCGATTCCGCCGTCTGTCCTGAGGTTATCAATCGACGTGTAAGCCTGCCAGGTTTCCAAGGCCTCCGGAATCAGCGGCATCGGCTTGGCTTCAGGCACCCGGAATTCGTACCCGGCATGAGTCTCAATCCACTGACGGAGCGACTGATGAAGCGTCGCTCCGCCGCTCGGTTCCGTGACATTGATGAACGCCGCATCCACTTCGCGGATCGCGATCAGGAAGTCTCGCTTCCCGAGCTCAGCCATATTTCCGATATCGAGAGCAATACCGGGAACATCTCCCGGGAAAGCCACGCTTTTCACGCGAAGCTGAATGTCGTCCGTTCCGGCTCCGACAGCGCCGGGAGCTGAAACCATCGTGCTTTTCGCCTCTTCAAGCCACTTGGAGACCGGTTCAACACCGGACGGCGTTTCGATCCCCACGCGGGTTGCCATCGCTTCAGGAATCCGAAGAACCAGTCTGCGGCTGAGAATCGCGGAGTCTTTGTTCCGGGCGTCGAGCGTAATCAGAATTGCCGGGCTCCCGTCATCGATTCCCTGCCCTGTGATCACGAATCCCGGCTGCATCGGCACAGGAGCCGCCGCGGCCGCGTCAAATTCTGTCGAAAAGGACGTCGTGGGAGCGGGTGACTGAGTCTGAGCAACCGGTGCCGGTTTCTTCACGTCAGAGGTCGATAGATCCGTCACAGGAGCGGTTCCGGGAGTCACGGTCTGAGACCCCGTCCCCGAAGTCTCTCCGCCGCCGAGAGGCGGCTGCCAGATCGGCACCGGCGTCTCACAGCCAGAAAGGAGAAGCAGCGCTGCAGCTGCCGCGGCTGCGGTACGAGAGACACAGGAAACTTTCTTCATCGTTTTCTCCTTAAATAAACTGTTCACGGACGTTCTGAATCGGGTTTGGAGCCTTTTGCGTTATTTCTCGGCGGAAGCGCTCTGAGAGGCGGCGGGGCTCTGCGCAGCGGCGGCAGCCGACGCGGGAGCTGACTGCGTCAGAGGCACCCCGAAGCGGGGGCCGTCTTCCTGGAAATAGAGCACCTGCGTCTTCACGACCTGCCAGATGCAGTACAGCACCACGATCGCCGCGATGACCCGAAGCACCTCGAAAAAGATCCGCTTCAGTTTTTCGTCGTCCAAAATTCCTCTCCCTCTTGATTCCGGGCTCTCAACGGCCCCTATCAGAATAATCCCTTATTCTACCTGCTCACGCCTCAGGACTTCCCGAGACTGATCGGCGCTTTTGCTTTTGGCAACACAATTGTCATCACGCAGCCGTGACCAATAGCGGTGTTCGGAGCCGCCATGGCGTGCCCTTTATGACGCTCAGCGATATTCGCCACAATGGAGAGCCCAAGCCCCATGCCAGACATTTTCCCGGTGTGAAGCGGCTCAAAGAACAGATCCGCCTTTTCCTGCGTGAGCTCGAGCCCGTTATCCGCGACTGACAGATGCCACATGCCATCAACATCCTTAAGCGAGATATGGATCTGAGGATCCGGGCAGCCATGAAGCGCTTCTGACGCGTTTTTCAGGAGATTCAGAACTGCGAGCTGGATTTCCCAGGCATCCACCTCAGCCCAGGAGTACGGCAGGCAGGCAAGCGTAATAGGCGTCGCGTCTGGATAGATATGGTGAAATTCCTTCGCCGCTTTCTCGAGCACTGGCTTCATATCGAGCACCTGCATCACAGGATCGGGGTGCTTCGCGTAGCCTCGGACACGGTCAACAATCTCTGACGCCCTGGTCCCCTGCCCGACAATTTCCTCAAGCGCCCCTTCGAGAACCTTGAGGTCCACGGGGCCGCGGTGAAGGCGCCGCAGCAGGCCGTTTCCGAAATTATTGATGGCACCGAGCGGCTGCTTCAGCTCGTGCGCGATCATGGAGGACATCTGGCCGATGATGCCGGTACGCTCAATCGCGGCGATATGCTCACGCGACGCCGCGATTTCCTGCTCGTAGCGCTGCCGCTCCTTCATCGATTTCCGAAGCGCGAGAGTCTTTCGCCGCACCATCATCTGAAGCACTGCGGCGTATGACACCACCATCAGGATGAAAATCAGCGCAACCGCCACCTCTGCCGCGTTTTCTTTCACAAACCGCTGGATGCTCCACTGCGCGAGATACTGATACGGCCCGATTTTCAGGCGGTAAAAAACATCGAGAACGCTCTGCATGGAAGCGGGCAGTGCCCACTGAGCCTCTCGGCCTGAATGCGGCATCAGGTAAAGCGCGGTTGCCATTGTTTTCTGGGTATTGCCGTCAGTCTTCTGAAGAGACGCGACGGTAAGCGATGGAAACACATCGGTCGAATGCGAGCACTGAAGCTCGGTTTCCCGCCTCGGGTTGATAATCCGGAAGTCGGAGAGACTGATCTTCTTCTGACGCTCGAGCGCCTCGAGCACGCAGGCTGGAAGAATACCAGCCGCGGCTTTCCCGGAAAGCACGTCGCGCGTCACATTTTCATACGGCGGTCCCGTGAAGTAGAGCTCCTGAAGGTAACCCGGCGCGTAGCCGCGGCGCGAGAGCTCATAAAGCGGAACCAGATACCCTGGGAATGAATCCGGACTGATCGCGGCAACCGTGTGATCACCGAGCTGCGCGAGTGACTGCACATCGAGACTCTGCGCCTTGGTGAAGAAAACCGCGGAGGCAACGCTATTCACGTCACGCGCTTCAACCGGCCAGAAAGACGCGATCAGACGGAGATTATTTTCCATTTGCGCCTGAGCAATGAAGTCTGACTGCCCGATCACGAAATCCACGTCACCGTTCCGGATCGCCTCAGCAAGTTCCCCTCGGGTGAGCGTCATGAATTCCACCCGTCGGGAACCGAAAGCCTCGCGGATACGGTCTTTCGTGCGATCGAGGAACCCGCCGTCGCCTGGCTGCAGCACAGTCACTGCGGTTGTCTGCTGGATTCCGATCCTCACTGCGGCGTTCATGTCCGCGGGAGACGCGGGGCCGTCCGCGAGCGGCCCGGGGCTCATCATCTGAGGCGCATAATCCGGATCCAGTACCGAGCGGCTCGGCATCGGCACCGCTGTTTTTCCCGCGGCCTGCGACCGGGGAGCCACGAGTTCCGCCGCGATCGGTTCAGCCGCTGCCGGAAACGCGATCGCCGCCGCCATAAGCAAAGCGACGGCTTTCTTCAGCGAAACACCCGCGAGACGCGAAAAGGCATGCCGCGGAGAAAATCCGCGGCATGCCTCAGTGTATGTCGGACGATCAGATCGCATCAGCGAAACGCCGTTCCGAAAATCAGACTCCAGGGATCGGAATGTGCTTTCCGGGCTTACGGTGATCCAGGACGCGGATCACTTCGTAGTCGCTCACGAGACCGGCAGGAGTCTGAACGGTCTTTACATGAAGATTCACGATCAGGATGTCATCCGCGTTCAGACGGAAGACACCGTTATCGATGATACGGAGGAAGTCTTTATCCGCCATACGGGCGCGGATCGTCTGTTCACCATCGAAGAAGGTCCAGATCTGATCATCGCGGAAGTTGGAGGTCGGGAGCATCAGGGCACGGGTGTGGATATCATCCACGAGCACCACTTCCTCTTCCTTCGGAACCGCGTAGAACGCGGCATCCTCGCGCGCGAGCTTCACGGTCACATTGCCGGTCGCGCGGTTACGGATCTCAATTGCCTGCACTTCCGGATTCTTGAAGACACCGGCAAGCTGCTCAACCGCCTCGCGTACACCGAGGTGGCGGAAAAGCTTGTAGGTATGGGTCGACACTTCATAGGTATCGCGGCCGCAGGTGATAAGAACGGTATCATCCTTCAGCGTGACCGCGTCAATACGGCGGCCGGCGATCTGCTTCAGCAGCTGGAAGAGCCCCAGCAGAGACGTGTTTTCAGTCTCAAGCCAGCCCAGCGCCTCACCGACAGAAGATTCCGGCGGATTGATGAACTCAGCGACACCAGCCAGCTGAGCGCGGCGCGCCATGCCGAAATTCTTCCTGAACCCGAGATCAACGCTATAGGCCGTGAGCGACGGATCGCGGCGCACGTCCACTTCCGGATCAATCAGATAGCCGTAGAGCGCCCGGGACCCCATCGTCAGCAGCTGGTCCACGCCGATAATCGCCTGCGCGAGCGGCTGATTGGTAGTAGTCGTTTCAACCTTCTGCGCACCGGCAAAGGCAATATCAAAAGCGGCAATCATGGCTTTAAAAAAACCTCAGTTCAGGTTTCCACGGAGAACGAAAGAAATCTTTCGCTCGTGTACGGGTAACAAAACCCGGCGCATAAGGGACCGCCGGGCGGAAAATTCATAAAATGATAAAACGGAATGCGGGAGGCTGCACCTCACGGTGTTCCGCTTCAGACAGATTCTTTTATTGAACCGGGGGGATCAGAGGCCGGATGTCCGCCAAATCAGACGCCAATCCAGAAATCGAAGGCTGCGCAGTGATCCTCTCCTCGGAAAGGACCGCTCCGGGCATCGCGCCTCTCGAGTCGCTTGGCCTCCCCGCGCTCCTCGATGGATCCCAGGGGCGGAACCGGGGGCCTGAAGAGAAATCCGCGCTTGATGCTTCAAACGACCTCGAAGCGATCCACGCCTGGCTCGCTTCGCGCGCCTCAAACCCCAACACCCGAAGCGCTTATCAGAAAGAGGCTGAACGGTTTCTCCTCTGGTGCATCATGGAAAAAAACACGGCTCTCAGTTCGGTAACCGTCCCTCAGGCCTCTCAGTATCTCCGGTGGCTTGAGGATCTCGCGCGTCTCACGCCTGAAGCCTGGAGCCGGAAGTGGCGGGTTCCGGCCGCACAGTGGATTGGAAAGAAGAGCGAAAGGCGGGATTCCCCCGCGTGGCGCCCTTTCAACGGACCGCTTTCCCACACGAGCCGGCGTCAGGCTCTGACAGTGGTGAAGCTCCTTTTCAGTTTTCTCACGAAAACCGGCTACCTCCGCACAAATCCCTTTGATCAGGTCCCGCAGCGTGTCCGTTTTCTCCCCGGGGAAGGTGCGCCGAAAGAGTTTTCTGACCGATCACTCACACCTGAGCAGTGGAGCGACGTCCTCCGGTGCCTTGACGCCATGGAGGACGGGATCGAAAAGTCGAGGCTTGAAGCCATTCTCATGATGGGAAAGGGACTCGGTATGCGGGCGAGCGAAATGCTCTCCGCTACGGCGGACTGGATCACGCAGCGCCGGATCGGAAACGAATCCGTCACCATTATTGAGGTAATCGGAAAGGGGGACAAGGTCCGCCGCCTGCCGCTTCAGCAGGAGCATCTCGACGCCTTCAACGCCTATCTGAAGATCCGGGGGCTTCCCCCGATCGGAAGCTGCCCCAAGGGAACCCCGCTTCTCGCGAATCTCGGAAAGGGAAAGCGGCCGAAGAACTCGACAGACGCCCTCTCCCGCTCCGGACTTCACCGCATACTGAAAAAATTTCTTGAGGAAGCAGCGCTTCTCGCGGATCAGAAGAATCCGATCGACGGCGCGAAGCTCCGCACGGCATCCGCTCACTGGCTGCGGCACACCTTTGCTGAAACCGCCCTTGAATCCATGCCGGTGAATGTCGTGCAGACGGCGCTTGGCCACTCGTCTCTCTCCACCACATCGCTCTACCTTGTGCCGGCGGACGCCCGGGTGATCCGGGAATTCAAGAAGGTGAAGCCAATCTGAGGCAGCCAGTCAGCTCCTGAAAACCGAGCGGTAGCTTTCCAGAATCTTTTCCAGCGCGAGCTTGTTATTGAGGGGCACTGAGGAAGCCCGCTTCAGGGACTCCGTTTCATCAAGCCAGTGAAAGAGCCTCTGAAGGTCCGCGCCCGGCGCGATTGACTGCAGTTCCGGTGTCTCGCCGACAAAGTAGGACGGCTGAAGACCGGACTTCACGCGGATGAGATCCGTGCCCCAGCGGGAAAAAAAATCCGCGCAGGCATCGAGCTTCCAGCCAGTGCCGACACCCGGAGCGACCTTGGTGATATCAAGCCGCTTCCCGGTCTTAAGGAGGCCGAGGAAAAGCGCCCTCGCCTCATCCGGAACGATCTTATGACCGCGGATCACGGCAAGCGGATTTCCGCCCGCTTCGGCAAGTTGCTCATCAAAGTCTTTCAGCCCCTTGGCTTCAAGCCAGGACGCTGCGGCTTCCGGGTCCGGCTTCCTCGCGTGAAGCAGAACGCAGCGCGAGCGAAGCGTCGGGAGAATAGCGTCGAGATCCTCCGCGATCATGATGAAACTCAGGTCAGGCGGCGGCTCCTCCACCATCTTCAGAAGGACTGAGGCGGCGTCCGGCCGGATGCGGTCCGCAGGCGAAATGAGATTGACGCGCCTCGGGCTCCGGTGAGGCTTCAGCGCCACATAGTCCCGGAGCTCACGGACAGATGCGATGGAGATTTCGTCCGACAGTTTCTTCCCGGCACTTTCAGGGATGGGCAGATCGTGCCTCGCAGCCTCCTCTTCCGAAAGCAGAAAACGGATATCCGGGTGAGTACCGGCTTCCGCGAGCCGGCACCCCGGGCACTTTCCGCAGGGAGTACCGTCCGGCGCCGGATTCTCACACATCAGGCTCTTCGTGAAAGCGAGCACGAGCTCATAGGTGCCGATATCCCGGGGTCCGCTTACGATAATGCCGCTCGGCATCCGGTGTCTGAAGATTTCCAGATCCCGGCTGAGCGCTTCCTGCCAGGGGTAAATCGCGAGCGGCATAGGTTTTTCCTTCGCTGGTGTGAAGAAACGGGAGAAACAGAAAGGGGCGGCAGAGCCGCCTCCTTCAGGATTCCCCCCGTTATTTCTTCAGAATGTACTGATTCACGGCGGCGTTATGTTCGCCGAGCGTTTCTGAAAACTTGGAGCGGCCGGCCCCGGACGCGACAAAATAAAGATACTTCGTGTCCGCCGGATGCATCGCGGCGTGAATCGCCTCACGTGACGGGCAGGCGATCGGCGTAGGCGGAAGGCCGCGCTGGCGGTACGTATTATAAATATTGTCTTTCAGCAGATCGTCTTTCGTGATGTTCTTCGGGTCAGAGCGGGTTTCAAGCCCCTTCGCGTAGAGCACCGTGGGATCGGTCTGAAGCGGCATTCCGATTTTCAGGCGGTTATAGAAGACACTCGACACGAGATATTTCTCCTGCCCCTGCCCCGCTTCCTTGTCGATAAGAGACGCGAGAATCAGCGCCTCATACGGCGTCCGGATGAGAGCGGTAGCCGCCGTATCGCGGTTCTGCCACTCATAATCCAGAATCTGCTTCTGATGACGCACCATCTTCGCGAGAAGCGCCGCGTCAGACTGCCCCGGCTTGTAGTAGTACGTGTCCGGCGCGGCGAGCCCTTCGTAATAACTGACAGAAGCGGATTCCCTGAATTTTTTGCGGACTGAATCAATATCCTGATCAAACCCGCTGAAAACCTCCGGATCCGCTTTCAGAGAAGCGTCCGAAAAATCCGCAAGCTTCCGATCGAGATCCGGGCTCTCCTTAAAGAGTTTCTCAACCCCCCAGATATTCGCTCCGTCCGGGATCCGGATCACAAGATAACTCACGCGCCCTGCGGCGAGCTTGAAGAAAAGCGAAATCAAAGGCGACTTCGGGGAAAGCTGATAGCAGCCCTTCTTCAGACCCGAAGAGGAAAACGCGCTCGCTGCCGACACCACGGGGTACAGGATCACTTCCGGTGTCTGAACGCCGGAGAGACGAAGTTTCCTCACCGCGTCCGCTGTCGTTGTGTCTGTCCGGTCAATAATCACCGAAAGCACACCGTTTTTCGGAACGGTCGTCCAGGATATGGGCTGGAAAATAAAAAGCAGGGCCAGGAGAATGACCACTACAACGGTGGCTCTCCGGTCAAATCGGATCCGTTTCATGAAATAACGCAAAAATCAGCAAATACGGCAGACGGGCCTGAATGCTTTCCCCGGACCGCTGCGGAAACAAAACTTTTCTGATGATAAAAGATTTCTGAATCCGGTTCGGGCGGGAGAAGCCCCGGAGCCGTATCGAAAAGTTTCAGATAAAGAAACAGCGCTTCGCGCTCCTTACCAGACAAAAGAAACCGGCTTCCCCGGTGTAACAGGAAAGCCGGCAGGTCCCGTGATTCCCGGACGAATCCGGGATCAGAGAGACACTCAGGCGCGGTTCATCGCGTGAAGTTCCTGCAGGCTGCGGACTTCGACATCCTTCGCGTGCTTCTGGCCTTCAACCGCTGCGGCTGCGCCCGAAATCGTCGTGTAGTAGACAACGCCGAGCTGCGCAAGCGCCGTCTGACGGATCTGACGCGCGTCGCTGATCTGGGTACGGGATTCGTCAGCCGTCGCGATCACGAGCTGCACGTCACCGTTCTTGATCATATCGACCACGTTCGGACGGCCTTCAGAAACCTTATTCACCACACGGCAGGGAATCGCCGCATGCTGCAGAAGAGCCGCCGTGCCGCGCGTCGCGACGATATTGAAGCCCTGATCACGGAGGTGCGTGGCAACCGACACCGCGCGGGCCTTATCGACATCGCGGACCGAAATAAACGCCGTACCCTTTTCGGGGAGACGGTCACCGGCGCCGAGCTCAGCCTTATAAAGCGCTTCGCCGAACGACGCGCCGACACCCATCACTTCGCCGGTCGACCGCATTTCAGGCCCAAGGACCGGGTCCACACCGAGGAACTTGGTGAACGGGAACACGGCTTCCTTCACGCACATGTACTTCGGCGTTACCTCAACCTTGACTCCCTGAGCCTTCATCGTCTCACCGACCATCACGCGGGCCGCGATCTTCGCGAGCGGCTCACCGGTCGCCTTGCAGACAAACGGCACGGTACGCGAGGCGCGCGGATTCACTTCGAGAATGTAGACCTTCGGGTTCTCGGAGTAGGCGTGCTGCACGGCGAGCTGCACATTCATGAGGCCCTTCACCTTCAGCGCCTCAGCAAGGAGTCTCGTCTCACGCTTGATCTCTTCAACAAGCTCAGGGCGGAGGCTGTAAGGCGGAAGCGAGCACGCCGCGTCGCCCGAGTGAACGCCGGCCTGCTCGATATGCTGCATGATGCCGCCGATCCGGACTTCGTCGCCGTCACTCACAGCGTCAACGTCCATTTCCACCGCGTCATCCAGGAACCGATCAAGGAGCACCGGGCTGTCGTTGCTCACCTTGATCGCCTCACGCATGTAGGCCTCGAGATCCTTCCGGCTGTGGACGATATCCATCGCGCGGCCGCCAAGCACGTAAGACGGACGCACAACAAGCGGGTACCCGATTTCGTCCGCCATCACAATGGCGTCTTCCTCGGACCGGGCCGCGCGGTTCGGCGGCTGCAGGATGCCAAGGTCAGCAGCAAGCTTCTGGAAGCGGCCGCGGTCTTCCGCGATATCGATTGAATCCGGAGTCGTACCGAGAATCGGCACACCTTCCTTCTCGAGCTTCCGGCAGAGATTGATCGGGGTCTGACCGCCGTACTGCACGATGACGCCGAACGGCTTCTCAATGCGGCAGATCTCGAGCACGTCTTCGAGCGTCACCGGTTCAAAGAACAGGCGATCCGACGTGTCATAGTCAGTCGACACCGTTTCCGGATTGCAGTTCACCATGATGGTCTCGTAGCCATCTTCGCGGAGCGCGTGAGCGGCGTGGACGCAGCAATAGTCGAACTCGATACCCTGACCGATGCGGTTCGGACCGCCGCCAAGCACCACCACCTTCTTCCGGTCATCCGGATCGGCCTCACTCGCGCCGTGGTAGGTGGAGTAGAGGTAAGCGGTTGTGGTCTTGAATTCCGCGGCGCACGTATCAACGCGCTTATAGGAGGGGTGCAGCTTCATCATCCAGCGGTCTGAACGCACTTCATCCTCAGACACGTGGAGGAGCTTCGCGAGACGCCGGTCGGAGAAGCCCTTCTGCTTGAGGAAGAGGAGCTCCTCCCGCGTGAGCGAGGAAAGCGTCCGGCCTTCAAGCCGCTTCTCAATATCGATGATTTCCTGGATCTGGATCAGGAACCACGGATCGATATTCGTCGCTTCCTGAACTTCCTTCAGCGTCATGCCGATACGGAACGCGTCACCGACATAGAAGATACGCTCGGGACCCGCGTCGGAAATCTCGTACACGATCTGCTCGCGGTCAGACGTCTTGCTGTCAAGACCGTCCTTACCGGTCTCAAGCCCGCGCAGCGCCTTCTGGAAGGATTCCTGGAACGTGCGGCCGATCGCCATCACTTCGCCCACAGCCTTCATCTGCGTGGTCAGGCGGTCATCCGCCTGCGGGAACTTCTCAAAGGCGAAACGCGGCATCTTCGTCACGACGTAGTCAATCGTCGGCTCGAAGGAAATCGGGGTCTTGCCGCCTGTGATGTCGTTCCGGAGCTCGTCAAGCGTGTAACCCACGGCGAGCTTTGCCGCAACCTTTGCGATCGGGAAACCCGTCGCCTTGGAAGCGAGAGCGGACGAACGCGACACACGCGGATTCATTTCGATCACGATCAGGCGGCCGTTCTTCGGATTCACGGCGAACTGCACGTTCGAACCGCCCGTATCCACGCCGATCTCGCGGAGAATCGCGATCGAGGCGTTACGCATGATCTGATACTCTTTGTCGGTCAGCGTCTGGGCCGGAGCAACGGTAATCGAGTCACCCGTGTGGATGCCCATCGGATCGAGGTTCTCAATTGAGCAGACTATGATGCAGTTATCCGCGTGATCGCGGACCACTTCCATCTCGTACTCTTTCCAGCCGAGGAGCGACTCTTCAATCAGAAGCTCGTGCGTCGGGGAAAGCTTGAGACCGCGCTGGCAGATCCGCACGAACTCTTCCATGTTGTAGGCAATGCCGCCGCCCGAGCCGCCGAGCGTGAAGCTCGGGCGGATGATCGTGGGGAATCCCACGGTCTGCTGCACTTCGAGCGCTTCCTGCATGTTGTAGGCGATGCCGGACTTCGCGCATTCAAGGCCGATTTTCTCCATCGCTTCCTTGAAGAGCTTGCGGTCCTCAGCTTTTTCGATCGCTTTCGGCGAGGCACCGATCAGTTCGATCCCGTACTTATCGAGCACGCCGTGATTCTTCAGATCGAGCGCGCAGTTGAGCGCCGTCTGACCGCCCATCGTCGGCAGAATCACATCGGGCCGTTCCTTCGCGATGATCCGCTCAACCACCTCCCAGGTGATCGGCTCAATGTAGGTCGCGTCCACGAGCCCCGGATCCGTCATGATCGTGGCGGGGTTCGAGTTCACGAGAATGACGCGGTACCCTTCTTCCTTCAGCGCCTTGCAGGCCTGAGCACCGGAGTAGTCAAACTCACAGGCCTGGCCGATGATGATCGGGCCAGCGCCGATGATGAGAATGGATTTTATGTCCTGACGTTTTGGCATTTCGCTATCCTGTCTGCCGCCTTTCCCCGAGTGGCCGTAGCGCTCCCCGGACAAAGGCCAATATTAAGAATTACCGGAAAATTACCTGGCCGCCTTGCTTTCAGCGTATGTACGGACCATCTGTCCGAAACGCTCGAAAAGCGGGGAAATGTCCTGAGGTCCCGGACTCGCTTCAGGGTGACCCTGGAAGCTGAAGGCCGGAGCGTCGGTGAGCTCCATTCCCTGGAGCGTGCCGTCAAAGAGCGACTCGTGCGTCACACGGACATTCGCGGGAAGCGTGGAGGCGTCGACCGCAAACCCATGGTTCTGGCTCGTGATGTAAACGTGCTTCGTCTTCACATCGATCACCGGGTGATTGGCGCCGTGGTGACCGGTCTTCATCTTCACGGTCTTTCCGCCCACCGCGAGACCGAGGATCTGGTGCCCGAGGCAGATGCCGAAGAACGGAATGCCGGACTTCAGAATCTTTTTCGCGGTTTCAATCGCGTACGTGCAGGGTTCCGGATCTCCCGGGCCGTTTGAAAAGAAGAAACCATCCGGGGAATACTTCATCGCGTCTTCAAAGGAAGTCTTCGCAGGCAGCACGGTAACGCGCAGTCCCTGATTCACGAGAAGGCGGAGAATGTTCTGCTTCACGCCGAAGTCATAAGCCACGATGTGGAAGGGGAGCTCAGGCTTCGTGTAGGAGGTGGCGCCCGTGTCGTTATCGATCTGCCAGGTGCCTTCGGTCCACTCGTACGGGGCCTTGGTGGTCACGACCTGAGCAAGGTCCTGACCCACCATGCCGGTGTAGCTCTTTGCGGCTTCCACAGCGGCGTTCAGCTCATCCTCCGTCAGCGTGCCGTTCGCCGCCGTCAGAATACAGGCTGCCTGCGCGCCGCGATCGCGGATGATCTGGGTGAGGAGACGGTTATCGACTTCCGCAATGCCAACCACGCCGGAACGCGTGAGGTATTCGGAAAGCGTTTCCTTCGCGCGGAAGTTCGAGACGATGGGAGAAAGGGTTTCGATGACGAGGCCCGCTGCGTAAATGCGGCCCGATTCGGTATCTTCGTTATTCACGCCCACGTTGCCGATATGCGGATACGTGAGATTGACGATCTGACCGGTGTAGGACGGATCTGTCAGGATTTCCTGATAGCCCGTCATGGACGTATTGAAAACGACTTCAGCGATGGCACGACCGGGCGCGCCGATGGAACGGCCGCGGAACAGCGTTCCGTCGGCCAGGGCCAGTACAGCCTCAGGCCGGTTGTCTTGAATGAGTGAGCTCACGTGCTTCTCCCGTTACGTTAAACAGTGTGCCCGGCGGGCAACCGACGGGTTCCTCGCTTTCGGGGCGCACGAGCCGGAACCAGCTTTGAAGGGAAAAGAAGGCACCGGCTTACAGATTATGTTGCTCGAGACCTCCGAAACCGAAAGTCTGTCGCGGTTAACTGATTATTATACTGTGAGACGAACGTCTCTGGAAATGCCTGGTACCCGGGACGGGACTCGAACCCGTATGCCGAAGCGAGGGATTTTAAGTCCCCTGCGTCTACCAATTCCGCCACCCGGGCACTCGCTGATGCAGATATGAAAAAAGGAAGCCCTTGAAAGCTTCCTCTTCTCGAATATGGAGCGGGAGACGAGTCTCGAACTCGCGACCTCAACCTTGGCAAGGTTGCGCTCTACCAACTGAGCTACTCCCGCATCAGTACGCCTGCTGAATTATGGAGGCGCGAGGCAGAATCGAACTGCCGTGAACGGATTTGCAATCCGGTGCATAACCACTTTGCTATCGCGCCACCACTCTTCCTCAGCACTACTGAAGAATCCTGGAGCGGGAGACGAGTCTCGAACTCGCGACCTCAACCTTGGCAAGGTTGCGCTCTACCAACTGAGCTACTCCCGCATAGGGATACAAATTTTACGGATAAAAAGCCGTTTGTCAAGGGTTAGAGCTCTAAGATTTTTTCCCTCTTCTGGTTTTTCGTTACGATTCCGCCCATAACGGATTGACACGCACCTATATAATTAATGAGATAGGACTTCCATTTACTTAATCAGAAAAGCCATGCCGCTGAGCCGCCGAAATCTGCTGACACTGCTTCTGACAGCCGCGATACCCGGGCTGCCGGCGGCTGTCTGCGCGCAGCTTCCGGATCCGGCTCTGAGAAAGACGGAGTCGAGCGAGGATACGTCTTACCCCGCGATGCCTGAGGTACAGGCTTACATTGAGGAAACGGCCGCGGCAACGCAGCTCCCGAAGTCTTTCATCGAGGACGTTCTCGCGCAGGCCACGTATTCAGCCCGCGTGGAACAGCTGATGACGCCGAAACCTCGGAAGCCGAACGCGCCGAAAACCGCGGTCCGCGGCGACTGGCGGGTTTATCAGCACCGGATGGTCGGAAAATCCCGGATTGAGAAGGGATCGGAATTCCTTGAGGAAAACGACGAAGCCTTTGGGAAGGCGGAGGACCGCTATGGCATTCCGCGTGACATCGTAGCGTCGATCATCGGCGTTGAAACGGTGTACGGCAGAAACCAGGGCAGTTTCCGCGTTCTGGATTCCCTCTGCACGCTCACTTTCGATTACAAGCGCCGCGCGGACTACTTCAGGACGGAACTCACCGAGTTTCTCCTGCTGCTTCGCGAGCAGCATCTCGATCCCGCCACGGTCTATGGGAGCTTTGCGGGTGCCATCGGCATGGGGCAGTTTATGCCTTCCTCGGTGCGCAAATACGCGGTCGACTTTGACGGGGACGGTCAGATCGATCTCGTTGGGTCGAGCGCGGATGCGATCGGCTCGGTAGCAAACTACCTCGCAAGCCACGGCTGGGTCCGGGGGCTTCCGCCGTTCTTCTCCTGCACACCGGACAGCGACGCCGATATGCGCCTTGTGACCGGCGGTATCGCCACCGATACGACGTTTGACCACGCGCTCCGGGCCGGGTTCATTCCGGATTTTGAACTCAATATCCCGGGCGACGAACCTCTGATGATCGTCGATCTCCCGTACCGCGACCAGGATGGAAAGCAGGCGACGGAGTATCGCCTCGGAACCCGGAATTTCCAGACGATTCTGAACTATAACCACAGCTATTTCTACGCCAGCGCCGTGTCTGATCTCGCGGAGGAAATCGAAACGATCTCGATGGACAGCGCGGCGGCCAGCATGGCGTCAGGCTCCGCCTCTTCCTGAAGCCGACGATCATTTCCCAAAACGCGAAAACCGGCCCCGGTTCCGTACCGAGGTCGGTTTTTTTCTTGCCTCTCCCGAAGGCGAGCAGGACTGACGTATCAGACGATCTTCATATCGAGCGTACCGACACCCGCGATGCCGCCCTTCAGAATATCGCCTTTCTTCACGGGACCGACACCGGCCGGCGTTCCGGTGAAGACAATGTCACCCGCCTTCAGTTCCCAGAATTTCGAGAGATGGCTGATCAGCTCAGCCGGCGTGAAAAGCATCTGATCGATATTGCCGTCCTGCTTTTTTTCGCTGTTCACGTAGAGCCAGATCCCCAGATTCTGCAGTTCCGGTGTCCGCTCAATCGGGCGGAGCGCTGTGACGGGAAGCGCGCTGTCAACGGTCTTCCCCTTTTCCCAGGGCTGTCCTTTGTCACGCATCCTGAAGTGCCAGTCGCGGCGCGTAAAGTCGCATCCGACCGCGAAGCCGTAAATCGCCTTTTCGGCTTCTTCGGGCGTGAGGTCGCGGCCGCCAGACTTCAGCGCGACAACGAGCTCAATCTCATGCTGGAAATTATCGGACTGAGGAGGATACGGAATTTCGGCCACGGTTCCTTCCGGAACCGGCACAACCGCGTCAACAGGCTTCAGGAAGATCACCGGCTCGTCCGGAGCGTTCAGCTCCTTATTGTGGGCCGAGTAGTTGTGACCGATGAAATACACGCGATGCAGGGAGAAGTAAAGATTCTTCTCCCCCACGATCGGCAGAACGGCCTGAGGGGGCGGTGCAAAAAGAAATGACATAGGAACTCCTCTGATAAAGGGCGGCTCGCGCCGCGTCCGCATGATGTTTCATTCTATGCCTGCTGCCCTCAGGGCTTCGGCGGAAAAGCCAGATCAGGCTTCTTCCTCATCACGCTCAGGCTTCACGGGGTTCGGACGGCCTTTCCACCAGAGATAAGCCTGATAGACGTAGCCCGACACGGCGTAAATGCAGAAGATGATGAAGATCGAGAGTGACGGATTGCTCGAAATAATGATGAAGAGAATCGCCGCGACGAAAAGGAACCAGAACGGCACGGTTCTCACCACGGCAAGGCTCTTGCCGGAGAAGAACGGCGCGTTGCAGACCATCGTGAGGCCGGCGAAAACGGCGAGCACCGCGGCCATCCAGGGAAGAGCGTCGCCCGTCCAGGCGGGGAGCTTGTTATCCACCGCGAGCCACACAAACCCCGCGATCAGGGCGGCAGCCGCCGGGCTCGGAAGCCCCTGGAAGAAGCTCTTATCCACGACCTTCACATTGGTATTGAAGCGGGCAAGACGGAGACCGGCGCCCAGGCAGTAAATGAAAGCCGCGGCCCAGCCGATCTTCCCAAGGCCGGAAAGCGCGAACTGATAGATCACGAGGGCCGGCGCCACGCCGAACGCCGTCATATCCGCGATCGAGTCATACTGGACACCGAACTCGCTCTGCGTATGAGTGAGGCGGGCGACACGGCCGTCACAGCCGTCAAAAATCATCGAGAAGAAGATCGCGATGGAGGCAATATCAAAGTGCCCGGCCATAGCCTGGACAATCGCGTAAAACGCGCAGAAAAGCGACGCCGTCGTAAAAAGGTTCGGCAGAACGTAGATGCCCCGCGTGCGGACAATCCTGATATTGCGCTTTCCGATTTCGGTAAGCGGAACTCGCTGACCCGGGATGTGTTCTGAAGTCATTTTTATCGTCTTTTTCCTGAATAACTGAATGCAGACGCGGACGCCGGGTCTTATCCTGGCATCCGCTTTGCTTTTTTTGGGGGAACGGTCAGAGCGCCGAAGCCTTACTTCGCGGAGGTATCAGCGTCTTTCGCGGAATCAGCCGCGGCAGGAGCGGCTGCCTCAGTCTCCGCGGGAGCGGCAGCAGCCGGCTCGGACTCCGTGGGCTTGGCCTCCGTAGGAGCAGCCGGAGCTTCCGCTTCAGCCGCAGGGGCTGAGGAAGCTGCGGGGGCCGCGGCCGGAGCAGCGGGAGTCTCACTCTGAGGAGCCGCAGGCGCGGTCACAGAGGTCTCATCCGACTCCGCGAGCGGAGCCTCGGGTTCATCCAGAGCCTCGCCAAGAACCGCGAGGACGGTTGTCGTGCCCCAGACCTTTTCACCGATCACCACCTTCGGACGGGCGTTCAGCGGGAGGTACATATCCACGCGGCTTCCGAAACGGATGAAGCCGTAACGATCGCCCCGGTTCAGATGATCGCCTTCCTTCACGTAATTCAGAATGCGATGCGTGACGAGCCCCGCGATCTGAACAAACGTCACGAGGTTTCCATCATCCGCCCGCACCACGAGACCGCACTGCTCGTTCTCAGCGCTTGCCTTATCGAGCGATGCGTTGAAATACTTGCCCGGACGGTACACCTTCTTCAGCACGGTGCCGTCAACCGGAGACTTCTGGCTGTGGACGTTGAAAAGATTCATGAAGACGGAGATCAGAATCGCGTCGCGTCCCGTATAGGGATCCTTCGCCTTTTCAACCTTCAGAACCTGGCCGTCAACGACGGAAAGCACGAGTTTCTCACCCTGGGGAATCTCACGCGCCGGGTCCCGGAAGAACTGAACCACAAGAATGAAAAGCGCCCAGAAGACGACGCTCAGAAAGCCCCAGCCCATCGCTGTCGCGAGGAGCGCCAGAACGCCCGTGCCCGCCATGAAGGGCCAACCCTCTTTTGCAAAGATGGGATGGGGATAGATTCTTTTATCCATAGATATTGATCTCCAGGATCTCACCAAAAACGTATTTCCGATAGGGCATTCTATCAGGGTGACCGCGCAATTTCTCTACGCCTCCCTCGTATCCGTTTTCATTCCGCGAGAGTGTCCCTTCTGATACGAGGCCGCCCCGGAGAATAAGGATTCCCCGGGGCGGCGGAAAGCGTCAGTTACGGCCGAGCGTGACGGATCAGTTCTTGCTGCGGTCAACCAGGCGATGAGCCGTGATGAAGGGCATCATCGCGCGGAGCTTCTCACCCGTGGTCTCGATCGGATGACGGGCGGTCTGCGCGCGCATCGAACGGAGCACCGGATAGCCGAATGCGCACTCTTCAAGGAACGCCTTCGCGTAGACACCGGACTGAATATCCTTGATGCACTGTTCCATCGCGGCACGGGAGGTTTCGTTCACAACCTTCGGGCCCGTCCAGTACTGACCGAATTCCGCGTTGTTCGAAATGGAGTAGTCCATGTTCGCGATACCGCCTTCGTACATCAGGTCGACGATCAGCTTCATTTCGTGGAAGCATTCAAAGTACGCCATTTCAGGCGCGTACCCGGCTTTCACGAGCGTCTCAAAGCCTGTCTTCACGAGTTCAACGACACCGCCGCAGAGCACGGCCTGTTCGCCGAAGAGGTCAGTTTCCGTCTCTTCGCGGAACGTCGTTTCGATGATGCCCGCCTTGCCGGCGCCGTTGGCGGAGGCGTAGGAGAGCGCGATATCCATCGCGCGGCCGGACTTATCCTGGAAAACAGCTACGAGCTGCGGTACACCGGCACCGGCGGCATAGGTGGAGCGGACCGTGTGGCCCGGCGCCTTCGGAGCGACCATGATGACATCGAGGTCCTCGCGCGGGATCACCTGACCGTAGTGAATGTTGAAGCCGTGGGCAAAAGCGAGCGCCGCGCCCTGCTTGATGTTCGTCTCAACCTGCTCGCGGTAGGTCTTCGCGATGTTTTCATCCGGGATCAGCATCATGACGACGTCAGCACCCTTCACAGCATCCTCTACAGACGCGACTGCGAGGCCGGCTGCCTCAGCCTTCTTCCAGGAGGCGCCGTTCGGGCGCAGACCGACCACCACATTGACGCCGGAGTCATGCAGGTTCAGCGCATGGGCGTGTCCCTGGGAACCGTAGCCGATGATCGCGACCTTCTTGCCCTTGATGATGGAAAGGTCACAGTCCTTGTCGTAATAAACCTTCATGCTTTTTCTCCAGAGGCGCTGGGCCTCGTCAGATGGAAGACCGGCTTCGGTCTTCCGGTAAATTCAGATCAGTAAATAAGAAACTCTTTTGCTGCTAGGACTTCAGAATGTGTTCGCCACGGCCGATCCCGAGAACGCCTGACCGGACAGTTTCGAGAATCTGCTTCGGATCAATCGCGGTGAGAAATGCGTCAAGCTTTCCGGCGTCGCCGGTGATCTCGATCGTGAAAGAGCGTTCCGTCACGTCGATGATGTGACCGCGGAAAATATCCGTAAGCCGCATCATTTCATCGCGCTCACGGCCCGCTGCCCTGACCTTTACGAGCATCAGGTCGCGTTCCGCATAGGGAGCCTCAGTCAGATCCACCACCTTCAGCACCTCAATCAGCTTATTGAGGTGCTTTGTGATCTGTTCCACGAGCGCTTCGTCACCGTGGCTCACGATCGTCATGCGCGAGAGGTGTTCAGACTCAGTCGGCGCGACCGTAAGGCTGTCAATGTTGTAGCCGCGGGCCGAAAAGAGTCCCACGACGCGCGAAAGCGCCCCGGAGCGATTCTCGAGGAGAATCGAAATCACGTGTCTTTCTCCGCTCATTCTCATTCCTCCCTCAGAATCATTCGGGTGAGACCTTCGCCAGGCCCAACCATCGGGTACACGGGTTCATCACGCTTGATCTGAACATCGAGCACGCAGCATTCGTTCCGGTTTTCCCCGAAAGCATCCTTAAGCGCCGCGTCGAGTTCCGCGTACGTGCGGCAGCGGTAGCCGACGTGCCCATAGGCTTTGGCAAGCGCCACAAAGTCAGGCTGCGGATCCAGCGTCGTTTCGGAAAGCCGTCCGCCGCAGTAAAGCTTCTGCCAGACCGCCACCATGCCGAGGTATCCGTTATTGAAGATCACAATCTTCGGCGCGAGGCCGTAACGCTTGCAGGTGATCAGCTCCTGGATACACATCTGGATCGACCCGTCACCCGTGAAGCAGACGACCGGCTTATCCGGGAACGCGACCGCAGCGCCGACCGCGGCGGGCAGTCCAAAGCCCATCGTGCCCTGACCGCCGCTCGTCAGGAAGTGTCTCGGTTCATCGAGCTTCAGGTACTGGGCGGCGTACATCTGATGTTCGCCCACGTCGGTGGTATAGATCGTGTCCGCGGGAGCTGCGGCCTGAACCTTTTCAACCAGCGCTTCCGGCATGATCGACTTGCTGTCAGCCGGGTAATCAAGCGACTTCCTCGACCTCCACTCGTCAATCTGATTCCACCAGGGCGTGAGCAGCTCGGTGTTCTGCCGATAGTCCTCTTCCTCAAGAAGGCTCACCATGTCAGCGAGCACCGACTTCACGTCGCCCACGATCGGGATCTGAGCCTTCACGCGTTTCGAAATGGATGAAGGGTCCACATCGATATGAATGACAGTTCTCGGGCGGCTTTCAAAATCCGGGACATTGGAGACCAAACGATCTTCCATCCGGGAGCCGAAATTAATGAGAACCTCGCTGTTCTGCAGCGCGTAGTTCGCTTCCAGCGTTCCATGCATGCCGGCCATGCCGAGGAACTTGCGGTCCGAACCGCGGAAACCGCCAAGCCCCATCAGGGTCGAAATCACGGGAATTCCTGTCAGCCGGGCAAACCGATTCATCAGTTCAGAGGCATCCGACAGCACCACGCCGCCGCCCACAAGGATCAGCGGGCGGGCTGAGTCGAGAAGCGCGTTGAGCGCCTTCCTGATCTGCCCCATGTGACCGCGGATAATCGGCTTATAGGTCGGGATATCCACTTTCTCGGGATAGTCGAAAACGCATTTCTGAAGCTGAATATCCTTCGGAATATCAATCAGCACGGGACCCGGACGGCCGGTCGTCGCGATATAGAAGGCTTCTTTGATCGTCTTCGCCAGATCCTCCACATGACGCACGAGGAAATTGTGCTTCACGCAGGGGCGGGTAATGCCCACGGTATCGCACTCCTGGAAAGCATCGGTGCCGATGAAGGAGGTGCCTACCTGGCCTGAAATAATGATGAGGGGGATGGAATCGCTGTAGGCGGTCGAGATGCCGGTCACGGCATTTGTCGCGCCTGGACCAGACGTCACGATAAGGACGCCAGGCTTTCCGGTAGCGCGCGCATAGGCATCCGCGGCATGCGCCGCGCCCTGCTCGTGCCCCGTCAGGATGTGCCGGAAAGCGCTTTGCTTGAAGATTTCGTCATAAATCGGGATGACCGCTCCGCCCGGGTAACCGAAAACCTTCGTCACCCCTTCCTCGGCGAGCGCCCGACAGACGATCTCAGCGCCTGTAATCGGCGTTCCGGCCGCGCGGGCGGCCGTCTCACTGGCATTCATATAGTTGCGTTCCTTTCAAACCTAATCTGGATTTGATTGGGAGACCTCCGGGACTGCTTTTGGCCAGCCTGTCGGTCAACTCGAATTGCTGCCGCATCTGCTCAGGTCCGTTCTGCGGATCGATTGATACGTGTTCCTGGTTTTGATAAAACCAATAATAAAAAAATATACACTTTTGAACATTGGCTTGCCAACAGGAAACTCAGCAGAACTACAGGGAAACAACTAGACAGAACCGGGTATTATCAATATTCTTTCAATTCGTAGCAGAATTTCTGAAGGACCTCCCGGCGCGACATTTCCTCTGCCTCTCGAGAGATATTTCGGTTCTTCTTCGGAGAATCTCACAAAGATCCCCCTCTTCTCCGGGGCTCTCCTCACAAAAAAATCAAGGACAGCAACATGGCGAAATCAACCGAATGGGGCTCGCGTATCGGCTTCATTCTCGCTTCCGCGGGCTCAGCCATCGGCCTCGGCGCAATCTGGAAATTCCCCTTCTGGGCGGGCGCGAATGGCGGCGGAAATTTCATCATTCCCTATATCATCTTCACCTTCACGATCGGTGTTGCTCTCCTGATGGCTGAGGCCTCGGTCGGCCGGGCCGGCCGTGGCTCCGCTGTTCAGGCGATGAAGAAGATGGGAGGGCCGTTCTTCGCGATCGCCGGTTTTATTGGTGTGATCTCCTCCTTTATCATCCTTTCCTACTATTCCGTGGTCGGCGGCTGGTGTGTGTCGTACCTCATCGGGTCGCTCTCGAACAGCGTGCTTTCGAGCGACGCGGAAACGCTGAAAGAAGGCTTCGCGGTACTCGTGTCGGATCCGGTAAAAAATGTCTTCTGGCACTTCTGCTTCCTCACGCTCACCTGCGGCGTCGTGGCGCTTGGCGTTGAGAAGGGAATCGAGCGGATCGCGAAATTCCTGATGCCGCTCCTCTTTATCCTGATGGTGGTGATCCTCATCCGAAGCCTCACCTTCCCCGGCGCGATGAAAGGGGTGGAATTCCTCTTCGCAATCCACCCAGAGACGATGAGCGCGTCCACCATTCTGAACGCGCTTGGGTTTACGTTCTTCTCGCTCTCACTTGGCTGCGGCACGATCGTCACGTACGGCTGCTACGTGAAGGAAACGACGGATATTCCGTCCTCTTCCGGATGGATCGCGTTCCTCGCACTTCTCGGCTCCATTCTTTCCGGTCTCATGATTCTGCCCGCGGTGTTCGCTTTCGGGCTCGATCCGAACGCCGGTCCGGGGCTCGTCTTTGTGACGCTGCCGATTGTGTTTGATCATTTCCCGGGCGGAGCGTTCTTCGCGGTGCTTTTCTATATCTGCCTTCTCACGGCCGCCCTTACGAGCTCGATCTCCATGCTGGAAGTCGTGATCGCGTACCTGGGGAACGAGTGGAATGTGAGGCGCCCGCGCGGGTGCTTTGCCTGCTGGATCGCGCTTTTCCTCTTCGGCTGCGTTTCCGCCCTTTCCTTCGGGCCGTGGTCGGATGTGAAAGTTTTCGGAAAGACTCTTTTTGACGCGCTCGACTTCCTTTCCTCGAACATCCTGCTCCCGATGGGCGGTCTCTTTATCGCGCTTCTCACGGGCTGGATCGCCTGGCCGAAGTTCAAGGAGCAGCTGAACTACGTAAAGAACCGGGGCACGGCCTACACCACCTTTATTCACGCGATGGTGGCGATCATCGCGCCGATCGTAGTGCTTCTCGTGATCTATCAGGGGTGCTTCGCCTGAGAGCACCCCCGTTTTCAGACCCAGTAAGAAGGGGGCAGTTCACTCATGAACTGCCCCTTTGCTTTTTCAGAACCCTCCCTGATTTTCGTACCGGGAAACCTCGATCAGATTCCCATCCGGGTCCCGGAAGTAAACCGAGCGGATGGGGCCCGCGGCGCCGGTGCGCTTCACGGGTCCGAGTTCGATCGGAACACCGTTTTCAGAAAGCCGCTCCCGCACGGCATCGAGCGACCCCTCCGTGATCAGGCAGAGATCCGCGGATCCCGGCGTGGGGCGGAGCGCGTAAGGCGCGATTTCTGCCCCTGCCTGATGGAGATTGATCTTCGTATTTCCAAACTGAAGCGCGAGCCGCTCTTCTCCAAACCGCACGGGTTTCATGCCAAGAACCGCTTCATAAAAACGCACTGTCGCCTGGGGGTCCCTGACTGTCAGCACCAGGTGATCAAGCCGCACGACAAGCGGTTCGTCGTTTTCAGTCATCGTTTTTTTTCCTCCACCCAAAAACTAAGACCCGACCGCAGGTAACGCGGGCGGGCCTCGAAGGCTGCCGGGCGGACAGCCCCGCGCGGCGTCAGAACCGGAAACTATCAGTCCTCTTCCGCCTTTCTGCGCTTATCGGCTTCCTTCGCGAGACGCTTCTCTTCCTCAAGCTGGCTGAGATACGCGTCATCGATGTCACCCGTCACATACCGGCCGTCGAAGCACGAGCAGTCGAAATCAGAGATTTCCGGGTTCATATCGGAAAGTGCGCCTTTCAGGCCGTCGATCGTCTGATAGACGACCTTATCAGCGCCGATGATACGGGCCACTTCATCCGCGCCCTTGCCGTCGCCGCAGAGGAGTTCCGAGCGGGTCGGCATATCAATGCCGTAGACATTCGGAAAGCAGACACGGGGAGCGGAGGACGCGACATACACCTTCTTCGCACCGGCGCTGCGGGCCATGGCCACGATTTCATCCATCGTGGTGCCGCGGACGATCGAGTCATCCACGAGCAACACGTTCTTATCCTTGAATTCGACCGGCATCGGGTTCAGCTTCTGGCGAACGCTCTTCTTGCGGACCGTCTGGCCCGGCATGATGAACGTACGGCCGACGTAGCGGTTCTTGATCAGACCCTCGCGGTACGGTAGGTTCAGGCGGGAAGCGAGCTGCTGCGCGCACGGGCGGGCAGAGTCCGGAACCGGCATCACAACATCGATGTCCTTCAGCTCAATCTCGTGCGCCACCGTGTCAGCGAGATATTCACCGAGACGCAGGCGGGCGCCGTAAACGCTGATGCCGTCAAGCACGCTGTCCGGACGGGCAAAATAGACGAGCTCGAACGCGCAGGGAGTGAGCTTCGGATTCTCAGCGCACTGGCAGCGCTCGATGTTGCCGTTCAGATCGATCCAGATCGCCTCGCCCGGCTTCACATCGTCCTCGAAATTGAAGCCCGTGCCGGTAAGAGCGACGGATTCAGAGGCCACCATGTACTCGGTGAAGCCGCGTTCGTTCGTGTAGGAACCGTAGCAAAGCGGACGGATGCCATTCGGATCGCGGAAAGCAAGAAGTCCCTTTCCGGCAATCAGCGCGACGCAGGAGTATCCGCCGCGGATACGCTTATGAACGCCGCGCACCGCCTGGAAAGCCTTCTCGGCGGTAAGCGTGGTGCCGACCACGAGGTGGCTGATTTCATCCGCGAGGACGTTCAGCAGCGCCTCACTGTCACTCGACGTATTGATGTGACGGTGATCGAGCTCATAGAGTTCCTGCTTCAGGCGCGAAGCATTCGTGAGGTTCCCGTTATGCGCAAACATGATGCCGTACGGGGCATTCACGTAAAAAGGCTGCGCCTCGTCAGACGACGTGGAGCAGCCTGCAGTGGGATAGCGGGTATGCGCAATGCCGGCATTCCCGAGGAGGTTTCTCATGTTGCGGGTACGGAAGACTTCGCGCACGAGACCCATCGCTTTATGCTGATGGAAGGTCAGACCGTCCAGCGTTGCGATGCCGGCAGCATCCTGACCGCGGTGCTGAAGGAGAAGAAGCGCGTCATAAAGGCGCTGATTTACGGGGCTGTCAGAGACCATCCCTACAATGCCGCACATAGCTCTTTTATTTCCTCGAGAATGATGGAAGGAGAGAAACTGCTTATTTTACTTGAAAGAAAAGAAAGCACACTGATGAAAAAGCGGAAAAGCTTCCTCTATTTAAGCGATCCCGCATGATCTTCCAGCCGGTACTTCGCGTTCCACAGGGCTTTTGCCGCGTCCTGCTGCTTTTTCGCGATGTCCGCGATCTGCACGAGCGTATTCGGCATCAGCGGGCGGCACATCACGAGCCCTTTTTCAGCGTACGGAATCAGTTCGCTCTGCTGCCACATCCGGGATTCCGGGGACGAAGTGAAAGAGGCAACAAAAACGCCGGCCATCACGATCACCGCGCCCCGGATAAAACCGAAGATAAACCCAAGCGCTCCGTCACCGACACCGCCTGAAACCGCCTTGATCACCAGCCTGAGAAGAGAACCGAAAATCGCGAACGCGGCAAGCGTCACGAGTATCACAATCACCGCGCCCGCCGCGGTCCGTCCCACCGGCCCAAAAGACGTGATCGGCAACACCTGCCCCACATCCGCGGCGTGCCGGAACGCGAAAATAAAGCCCGCGATCCAGCTGGCGACCGAAAACACTTCCTTCACAACGCCGCGCCAGACACCGAGAATGGAGGACGCCGCGAGTACCGCGAGTATCACCCAGTCGAGCTGATTCAGTGTTCCGCTGTCCATATGGAAAATCCGAGCCTCTGAGAGGCAGAAAATTGAAAGGCGCTATTTTGCCTGATGTACGCCGCCCGTACGGATACCGGCCATAGCGAGTTTCGCTTCGGCAGCTTCCGCCTGATCACGCGTCTTGAAGGGACCCGCGATCACACGGGTGAGTGTCGTGCTGCCGGACTTCACGCTTGAAGTGCTGAGCGACACACCGTTCGCACGGCCGTTTGCCACAACCTTCTTCGCCGCCGCGGGATCCGAGAACGCCCCGACCGGAATCACCCAGCGCTGCTGGGAGGCGTCAGCCGCGGCCTTCTTCGCTGCGGCTTCTTTCTTCTGCTGCTGCGCGATGGCAGCCTGCAGCTGATCATCGCGGGCAGCCTTCGCGGCCTTCGCTTTCTTTTCGATTTCAGCCTTCTGGCGCACGTTCTCTTCCTGCGCAGCCTTCATCCGGGCCTTGGCCGCGTTATCCGCGGCGAGTTTCGCCTTCGCGATATCGGCCTGAGTCTGGGACTGGGGAACCGCTGCGGCAGGAGCCTGCTGAGTGCTCGGGGCGGCCTGCGCCATTGGCTGGGCAGCGCCCGGAGCGGCGGGAACCGTGGCTGAAGCGGAAGGCGACGCAGCAGCGGGAGAAGCCGTGAGCTGAGGCATGGCCGCCGTCGCGACCGCGGCGGACGCCGGCTGCGCCTGTGCCGACAGGGAAACCGCGGGAGGCGACGGGATCTCGGTCTTCGCGGGAGACTCCGCTTTCACCGCCCGTTCACTCACAACAAACGGTCCGGCAATCACGATCGCGGAAAGAATGACAGCGGCTCCGACCGCAATCCGGCGAAGCCGAACGCCGCCCGGAGCATCGCTCTCTGTATCGGACCGCTTCACGGCATTGACTCCGTTTTCCGGAACCGCTTTCGGAGCCTGCGGCTCCTCTTTCTTTTTATGCCAGAAACTGATCCCCATTACCCGCTTCTCCACAACCGCTCCGGCCGGGATCCTTCCTCAAAGAAAGATCCGCGCCGGAGAAATGCCTACTCTGTCTGTTTTATTTTCGTCTAGGGGACGATATCCACCTGGAAGCCGTCTTTCCGGAGAGCTTCAATCGCGGCAGAAACCGTCACGAAAGACCCGAATACGATAATTCTATCAGCGTGAGAGGCTTCTCCCCTCGCAAATTCAAGCGCGAAGGGAATATTTTCAAAATTTCTTACATGTTCGGCCGGAACACCGGCGCGGAGAAATTCCTTTTCAAGGTCATCCGCGGTGCTCGCGCGGGGACCGGTAAGCGACGCGATCCGCCACTCATCGATCCCATCCTTCACGATGCCGGCGACATGGAACCGGTCTTTATCCTTCAGCATGCCGACTACCGCGATCGTTTTCCCGGGCGTCTTATAAAGCGGCGACGCAAGGTTCCGCGCGAGTTCATGCGCGGCGTGGGGATTGTGGCCCGCATCCAGAATAATCGCGGGGGACTCGGCAACACGCTGGAAACGCCCCGTGATCACCACGCGGCGGAGTCCCGTTTCAATGGCCTCACGCTCCACATGGATGGCCTTCAGTTCGTCAGCGGCCTCCAGCATCGCAAGAGCCCCGGCCGCGTTCGCGATCTGCATTTCTCCGGCAAGCGCCGGACGGGGAAGCGCCTTGAGTGACCAGGTGCGTCCCTCGTAGTCAAACGTGCCGTCCTCATGCTCCACCGCACGGAAGTCGCGGTTAACGCATCGGAGATCAGCTCCGATCTCTTCGGCGTGCCGCAGAAGTGACACCGGGGGCTCAGGATCCGCACAGACCGCGGCGTGCCCCGGTGCCGGCCGGTAAACGAAGGATTTTTCGCGCCCAATCGACTCACGGTCAGGCCCGAGGAAAGCCGTGTGGTCAATTCCGACAGTGGTCACAATGGAAACCGTGGGATCGATCGAATTGATGGCATCCAGCCTTCCGCCAAGACCGATCTCAAGCACCACCGCGTCAAGCTTCGCGTCCATAAAGAGCTTCAGGATGCCAAGCGCCGTGAATTCAAAGTAAGAGAGAATCAGGTCACCCCGCTTCTTTTCCACTTCCTCAAACACGCGGCAGAGCTCCTCATCCGTTGCCTCACGCCCGAGAAGCCAGGCCCGCTCGTTAAACCGCAGCATATGAGGCGACGTATGCATCCCGACCCGGAGCCCGGAAGAGCGGAGAATGGATTCGAGCATCGCGCAGGTGCTGCCTTTCCCGTTTGTTCCGGCCACGGTGAAAACCGGGCAGTCAAAGTGAATGCCCATCCGGGAGATCATTTCCGTCATCCGGCCGAGCCCAAGATCAATCACCTCGGCTCCGCCATGCATTGCTTCGATATAGTCGAGCCACTCACCGAGCGTCTTCCTGCTTTCCATTTTTTTCCTGAGACCTATAAGAAAATTCCGGGCTTTAATGCAGAAAGCCTCCGGAGCGGTTTTCTCCGGAGGCTTTGCCGAGCCAGGCTAGATTTTAAACAGCCGCAGGCAGGTCATGCGCCCGCGGGGGCCGTTTCGCGAGCATCGCAAGAACGCGGCCGATCGTGGAACGCATCTCGCGGCGGTCGACGATCATATCAATCGCGCCCATCTTGAGGAGGAACTCAGCGCGCTGGAAGCCTTCTGGGAGCTTCTCACGCACAGTCTGCTCAATCACGCGCGGACCGGCAAAGCCGATCAGAGCCCCAGGCTCCGCAATCACGATATCGCCCACAAAGGCGAACGATGCGGAAACACCGCCCATCGTCGGATCCGTGAGAACCGAGATGAAGGGAAGACCCGCTTTGGAGAGCTCAGCCACAGCGGCAGACGTCTTCGCCATCTGCATAAGAGATTCGAGCCCCTCCTGCATACGGGCGCCGCCAGACGACGCGAAGCAGATAAAGGGGCAGTTATGGTCGATCGAATAACCGACACCGCGGACAAAACGCTCTCCGACCACAGAGCCCATCGAGCCGCCCATGAAGCCGAACTCAAACGCGGCGGCAACCACCGGGTAATGCTTCAGCTGACCGGCCATCACGACCAGAGCGTCGGTTTCCGTGGTTTTCGCGCGGGCTTCAGCGATACGCTTCGGGTAGGGCTTGGAGTCAACAAACTTGAGCGGGTCTTTCGCGAGGATTTCAGCGCCGATTTCTTCTTTCGGGCTATCGTAGTCGAGGAACGCCTCGAGACGGGCGCGGGCCCCCATTCTCATGTGATAGCCGCACTTCGGGCACACCATGAGAGAGGCTTCCAGTTCGTGACTGTAGATTACCTGATCACATTTCGGGCATTTGTTCCAGAGGCCTTCAGGAACGCGGCTCTGCGTCGCGTTGGTTTCTTTCTTGATTTTCGGTCGAAGGCGGTCAATCCAGCTCATCGAAAGCTCCCTTTTGCTTAAGTCACACTAGGGTACAACAAAAAAACCGTGCGGGGGTACCCGCACGGATGGTAATCCGAAACAGTCCGGCGGTATCCGGGCCGCTCCGAAGTGTCTTAAATACCGCTACGCGGCGTCAAGCGCCGAGCGGATTCCCGCGAGCCATCGGCCGGCAGCGCCCACGGCATCATCCGGCGTCTTATCCATCTCACGGATCAGGGCGGAACCAATGATGACGCCTGAGCAGATGGACGCGATCTCGCGCGCCGTTTCTCCGTTGCTGATTCCGAACCCCACAGCAACCGGGCATTTCGCATAACGCTCGATTCTCGCCACATTCTGTCTCACAGAGGCGATATCAAGCCGGTTTCCTGCCCCCGTGGTTCCCTTAAGAGACACGTAGTAAAGGTATCCGGTCGCGAGACGGCAGACCTGCTCGACGCGTTCATCTGAGGATGTCGGCGCGAGAAGAAAAATCGGATCCATACCGGCCTTCTTCACCGCCTCATAAAACTCCGGCACCTCATCAAACGGGTAGTCGACAATCAGAACCCCATCAACCCCTGCCTCGGCCGCGTCGCGGATAAACGCTTCCTGCCCTCGGCACTCCACCGGATTCGCGTATCCCATGAGAACGATCGGCGTGTCACTGTCCGTCTTCCGGAATTCCTTCACGCAATCGAACACGAAGTCGAGATTGGAACCGCGGCTGATCGCGCGCTCGGACGCCCGCTGTATCACCGGACCGTCCGCCATCGGGTCAGAAAACGGCATGCCGAGCTCGATCGCGCTCGCACCGGACCGGACGAGTTCGTGCAAGAGCGGCACCGTGGATTCGAGCGACGGGTCACCTGCGCAGATATACGGAATCAGGGCCTTTTTCCCGGCAGCCTGAAGGGACGCAAAACGCTTTTCAAGACGGCTCATTTCTCTTCTCCTTCATGCGCCTTAAGGTACTTCGTCACGATTCCCAGATCCTTGTCACCGCGGCCCGAGAGATTCACGAGAATCTTCTTATCCTTCGGGAGCGTCGGGGCGAGTTTCAGCGCGTAGGCGAGCGCGTGGCTCGACTCAAGCGCCGGGATGATCCCTTCAATGTGGCAGAGCTTCTGGAAAGCGTCCATCGCTTCGTCATCCGTGATGCCCACGTACTCGGCGCGGCCAATATCCGCGAGATAGCTGTGCTCGGGACCGACCCCCGGGTAATCAAGCCCCGCGGAGATTGAGTAAGCCGGCGTGATCTGGCCATCCTTATCCTGGAGCAGATACGTGCGGTTCCCGTGCAGAACACCCGGCTTCCCGCATTCGATCGACGCGCAGTGCTTCCCGGAAAGCAGTCCGAGACCCGCCGCCTCAACGCCGATCAGCTTCACGTTCGGCCGGTCAATGTAGTGATAGAAAGCGCCGATCGCGTTTGAGCCGCCGCCCACCGCGGCGACGATATAGTCCGGATCCCCGCCCGTCAGTTCAGGGAACTGTGTCAGGCACTCCTCAGACACAATCGCGTTGAAGTTACGCACCATCTCAGGGTACGGTGCGGGCCCCGCGACCGTGCCAATGATGTAGAACGTATCGTCCACATTCGTCACCCAGTCACGCATCGCCTCATTCAGCGCGTCCTTCAGCGTGCCGCTGCCGGTCGTTACCGGACGCACCTCAGCCCCGAGGAGCTTCATGCGGGTGACGTTAGGCGCCTGGCGTTCGATATCTTCCGCGCCCATATAGACACAGCACTTCATGCCGTAGCGGGCGGCCACCGTTGCGGTCGCGACGCCATGCTGCCCCGCGCCCGTTTCCGCGATCACACGCTTCTTCCCCATACGGCGGGCGAGAAGCGCCTGCCCCATGGTGTTATTGATCTTATGGGCACCGGTGTGATTCAGGTCCTCACGCTTCAGATAGATCTGAGCGCCTCCTGTCACCTCCGATAGCCGCCTGCACCAGTAAATCGGGGAAGGACGGCCGACATAGTGCTTGAGCTCTTCGCGCCACTCCTTGTCGAATTCAGGATCATTACGGTAATGCTCATAGGCATTCTTCAGCTCCGTAAGCGCATAGATCAGCGTTTCCGATGCGAAAACGCCGCCATAAGGACCAAAGTGTCCTTTTTTGTCAGGCATGTTGTACATGTGCGATTCCTTTATCGACAAAGAAGCCGGAGAGGAGATCTCTCCCGGCCGGAGACGCCCGCGCTGCAAGCACTCAGCGAAGCGCTCCTAAAAAATCTTGGATTTTCTGTCTGGACTTGATTCCCGGGGAATCCTCGACACCGGAACTGACATCCAGCGCCGCGGGGTGAAGGAGCGAATAGGCTGCCGCGGCGTTTTCCGCGTTCAGCCCTCCGGCGAGTACAAGAGGCAGCGTGAGAGACGCGGCTTCAGACCGGGCCAGCTCCCAATCAAAGGCGGTGCCGTTGCCGCCAGGCACCGCGCCGGAATCTGGCGCAGGACAGTCGGCAAGAATAGCCGCCGCATCCGGGTAGCGGGCTTCGGCCCGCAGCAAATCCCCCGGTTTTTCAAAGTGTACTGCTTTCATGTAGGGAAGCCCGAAGGCGCGGCAGAACTCCGGAGTCTCCTCTCCGTGAAACTGCAGGAGCACTTCGGGATGCCGGCGCGTCACCGCGGAAACCTCGTCCGGATCCGGATTCACGAAGAGAAGAACAGGGGTCACGCGTTCCGGGAGCATCCGGATCAGGGAGTCGAGCCGGTCTGACGGCACATAGCGGGAACTTTTACGGAACAGCACGAACCCGGCCGCGTCGATTGGGAGCGACGCGACACTGCTGATATTTTTTTCATCAGTGAATCCGCACACCTTGACCTGCACCGCGTGCGGTCCGGAACCGCTGCTCCGGAATAAAAACCGGCCCTGCATCCGAAAAACTTTCCTCGCAAAAGAAAGCAATGTGAAAAAAGTTTATCAAAAGCGGCAGGATATAATCAGAAAGGTCCCATGAATGTGGGGGAATAGCGGGGGAGCCCGGCCGCGTCCCCGGCCTCTCCGTAATTCACGCCGACGAGATAAAGCCCGTCAGGCGCGTAGGTCGGAGCCGCGAGCGCCCGGTTGCGGGCTTCGAGGACATCGGCGAGCCACCCGACCGGTTTCTTGCCGATTCCGACATAAACCAGACTTCCGACCAGATTCCGCACCATGTGCTGCAGGAAGGCATTGGCTTCAAAACGGATGCCGATCATGTTCCCGCGGACCGTGAACCGGATTGAGTCAATCCGGCGGACGGGAGATTTCGCCTGGCACTCGGCCGCGCGGAAGCTCGTGAAATCGTGCTCCCCCAGAAGGACCGCCGCGGCCTCTTCCATCTTCTCCACGTCGCACGGCCTGAAGCACCATCCGGCCCGTCCGGCAAGAAGCGGCACCCGGACCGGCTCATTCACGATCCAGTACTCGTAGGTTCTCCCGATCGCGGAAAAACGGGCGGAGAAATCCTCTGGCACGGGTTTTGCCCAGCGTACGGCGACCGCGGACGGAAGAAAACTGTTCGTTCCCCTCACCCAGGCGTTCATCGGGCGCTCAACCGGAGCGTCGATATGCACCACCTGCCCCGTCGCGTGAACTCCGGTGTCAGTGCGTCCCGCGCAGATTGTCGGAACCGGCTGCCCGATACCCGCGAAAGCCCCGAGCGCTTCTTCAAGCGTCTGCTGCACGGTCGGCCGGTCAGGCTGCACCTGCCAGCCGCTGAAAGGGGTTCCGTCATACTGAATTCCAAGCGCGATCTTCATCCGTTCAGACTCCGCGCTCTTTCTTCACCGCGGGCGGCAGCTCATCGAGGAACTTTTTCGCCTCAGTGCTGAGTTCCGCGACACCGCCTTTTGCCACGTCGGTCGCGAGTTCCCTCGCCTCATCAACCGCGCCACGGGACAGAAAGTCCCGGGCGAGCTTCAGCTGCGAGGCCAGCATCTCACGATAGGCGGTCTTGGGATCCAGGGGTTTCTCTTTCTTTTCAGGCTTCGGAAGTTCAGACCCTGCGGGCGGCTGGGATTCATCAGCCGAGCGAAGGCCCCCGCGGATCGCGGCAATGCTTTTCGCCGCATTATCCGCCGCTTCATGAATGCCTGAGCTGCCAGTCGACGCTTCCTTTTCAGCTGCCATCACGGCGTCCACCGTATCTGTCACGGCTTTCAGCCCGGCCTCTTCCGTCTTCACCGCCGAATCCCGGGTTCCGAAAGGCACCACCGTCACCGGGTTCCAGAGTTCCTCCTGGGCGTTACGGATTTCCTCAAGCTTCTTATTGCGGCGGCCGCGTCTCATAAACCAAAGGAGCGCGAGCATCAGAATGGCCGCTCCGAGGGCTGCGTATGAGGCCCAGGACGAGTCCTCTTCCTGATCGACCGGGACCGGAACATGGGGCACTGCGGGAATTTCCTGAGTCACGTCAGAGGCCGGAGCGGGAGTCGCGCTCTGCTCAGCGCTTTCCTGCGCTGTAATCGACGGCATCGGGGCCGACGCTGACGGTCCGGGCGTGTCGCCCAGAGCGGGAAGCGAAGCTGCAGCGATCGCTGCGGCCAAGGCCGAAGCGAATAATCGTTTCAGAACCGGCATTTGATCAAAAATCCTTTATTCCTTCGCCTGACAAACCGCGGTCTTCTGACCGCGCTCCGCAGGCATCTGTCCCGCCTAATTCTAAAGAAACCGGCCTCCGGACGTATAGCAGTATGAAATCCGCGGTGTCCGAACAGATTTTCTCCGGATAAGCGAAGAGCTCCGGGAGTGACGCTCCAGGAGCTCTTTTCTGAACTTCAGAGACATCCGGAGGCAGGAGTGCGCTCCGGATGCCTTAAACAGCTCAGGCCGCCTTCTTGAAGTCAACCAGAATGCGGAACATACGGCGAAGCGGTTCAGCGGCGCCCCAGAGGAGCTGATCACCCACCGTAAAGGCGGAAATATATTCCGGTCCCATCGCGAGCTTTCTGATACGGCCGATCGGCACGGAAAGCGTACCGGCGACGGTGGACGGCGCGAGTTCGCGGATCGAGACCTCACGCTCGTTCGGGATCACCTTCACCCAGGGGTTCGCGGCGGCGAGCTTCGCTTCGATCTCTTCAACTGACAGGTCCTTCTTCAGCTTCACGGTGAGAGCCTGGCTGTGGCAACGCATCGAGCTGATACGGACACAGAGACCTTCAACAATCAGGGAACCGGGCTGCGGCTGAGCCGGACGGCCGAGAATCTTATTCGCTTCCGCGCCGCCCTTCCATTCTTCGCGGGACATGCCGTTTCCGAGATCCTTATCGATCCAGGAGAGGACAGAGCCGGCAAGCGGAGCGCCGAACGCGGCGGTCGGGAATTCAGGAGAGCGGAACTGCTCGGAAACGCGGCGGTCGATCTCAAGGATGGAGCTCTTCGGGTCGGCAAGCAGATCCTTCACGGAGCCGTAGAGGCTTCCCATCTGAAGGAGAAGCTCACGCATGTTCTTCGCGCCGGCACCGGAGGCTGCCTGGTACGTCATGCTGCTCACCCACTCGACGAGGTCTTCGCGGATCAGACCGTCCATCGCCATCAGCATGAGGGAGACAGTGCAGTTGCCGCCGATAAAGTCGACACCGCCGTTCTTCAGAGACTCGCGGATCACGGCGTCATTCACCGGATCGAGAACGATCACGGCGTTAGGCTCCATACGGAGGGCGCTCGCGGCGTCAATCCAGTAGCCCTTCCAGCCGGCAGCGCGCAGCTGCGGATGGATCGCCTTCGTATAGTCACCGCCCTGGCACGTGAGGATCACGTCGCAGCGGGCGAGGTCATCGATCTTATTCGCGTCGAGCAGCACCGGCTCCCCATTCGGAAGCGCAGGGGCCGCGCCGCCCGGGTTCGAGGTCGAATAGAAAATCACCTTGTCAGCGAACGCGAAATCGTTTTCCTCACGCATTCGGTTCGTCAGCACGGAACCGACCATGCCGCGCCAGCCCACCATACCTAGGATCATGTTGTTTCTCCCAAATTCCGCCCTGCGGAGCCGCCCGCAAGGGGGCAGGCGAGGCTCCGGGACACTTTGAATTATTTGAAAAGCCTGAGATTCCGATTAAAGAAAATCAGGCTCGCTCTTACAGCTTACCCCCTGAAGGGCTGTCCTTGCAGGGGGAGTCGGGTTAGCGAGAAGTAATGCGGATGTCAGCGAAGCGCGGCGCGGATCGCATCCCCCATCCCGGAGCAGGAAACCTTCTCGCAGCCTTCGCTCCAGATGTCACCGGTGCGGATACCGTCAGAAAGCACCTTGCGGATCGCGGCCTCAATCCGGTCAGCCTGCTCATCCATGTGGAAGGCATAGCGGATCATCATGGCGGCGGATTCCACAGTGGCGATCGGGTTCGCGATATTCTTCCCGGCAATATCCGGGGCCGACCCGTGAGAGGGCTCAAAAAGCCCGGTGCCCTTCTCGTTCAGGGACGCGGAAGCGAGCATGCCGATAGACCCCGTGAGCATCGCGGCTTCGTCAGAGAGGATGTCGCCGAAGAGGTTGCCGGTGAGCACCACGTCAAGCTCAGTCGGTGCGCGGACGAGCTGCATCGCGGCGTTATCGACGTAAAGGTAATCAAGCTTCACTTCGGGGTACTGCTTCGAAACCTCCGTCACCACTTCGCGCCAGAGCTGCGAAGTCTCAAGCACGTTGCTCTTATCCACACACGTCAGGTGCTTGCGGCGCTGCATGGTGGTACGGAAACCGACATGCGCGATCCGCTCCACTTCAGGGCGGGAGTAACGCATCGTGTCGAAACCTTCCTCAGCGCCCTTGAAGGGGCCGTCCGGCGCCTCACGGCGGCCGCGCGGCGTACCGAAGTAAACGTCACCGGTGAGTTCACGGACAATCACAAGATCAAGACCCGACACCACTTCCGGGCGAAGCGTCGACGCGGACACGAGTTCCGGATAGCAGACCGCGGGGCGCAGGTTCGCGAAGAGGTTGAGGTTCTTTCGGAGACCGAGAATCGCCTGCTCGGGGCGGAGCGCGCGCGGCAGCGTGTCATACTTGAAGTCACCCACGGCGCCAAAGAGCACCGCGTCCGCTTCCTTCGCGAGCGCCAGTGTCTCAGGCGGCAGCGGATGCCCGTGATTCGCGTAGGCGACACCGCCCACATCCGCGTACTCGTACTCAAAATCCTCGCCCAGCGCCTTCAGCACCTTCACCGCCTGCTCAACAATCTCGGTACCGATGCCGTCACCCGGGAGTACTGCAATTTTCTTTGTCATAACGTGCTTCTCAATTTTTCTTTAAAAGGTTTACAGAAACGGCCGCTGCCTTACTCCGCGCCGCCAGGGAAGGTCTTCACGAGCCAGGACTTCTCAGCGAGACGCTTCGCCTCGAACTCACGGATCGCCTCAACGTTTGAGGAAAGGGTGATGCCCACGTCATCGAGCCCCTTCATGATCGCCTGACGGCGGAATTCGTTGAATTCAAAAGGCGTCTCACGGCCATCAGGCTCAATCACCACCTTCTTCTCAAGATCCACCGTGAGCTTATAGCCCTCGGTTCCTTCCGCGCCGGCAAAAAGCCGGTCAATCGTCGCTTCATCGAGCGTCACAAGCACGAGCCCGTTTTTCAGTGAGTTGCTGTAGAAGATATCCGCAAACGACGGCGCGATGACCGCCTTGAACCCGTACTGAATCAGGGCCCAGGGAGCATGCTCGCGGGACGAGCCGCAGCCGAAATTCTTCCTCGCGAGAAGAATCGTCGAATCCCGGTACTGGGGCTTATTCAGCACAAAGTCCGGATTCAGGGGGCGCTTCGAGCAATCCATGCCGGGCTCTCCCTTATCGAGGTAGCGCCAGCCATCGAAGAGGTTCGGACCGTACCCGGTCTTATAGATCGACTTCAGGAACTGCTTCGGAATAATGGCATCCGTGTCGACGTTTGAGCGGTCGAGCGGGCAGACGATTCCGGTATGACGTACGAATTTTTCCATGATTTTTCCTTTCCGCTCCCGATTACTTGAGATAGTCGCGAATATCGACGAAGTGACCCGCCATCGCGGCGGCGGCTGCCATCGCGGGGCTCATCAGATGCGTGCGGCTGCCCTTGCCCTGACGGCCTTCAAAGTTGCGGTTTGAGGTTGACGCGCAGCGGTCGCCCGGATTCAGCTTATCGGCGTTCATCGCAAGGCACATTGAGCATCCCGGTTCACGCCACTCCCAGCCGGCGTCACGGAACACCTGATCAATTCCTTCAGCTTCGCACGCGGCCTTCACGAGACCGGATCCCGGCACCGCAAGCGCCTGCTTCATCGTGGGGGACACCTTCCCGCCCATGCGGCGGATGATGTCAGCCGCGGCCCGGAAGTCTTCGAGACGCCCGTTCGTGCAGGAACCGATGAAGGCGTGATCCGGACGGATCTCCTTAATCGGGGTGCCGGGTTCAAGACCGATATAGGCAAGAGCCCGTTCCCAGCCTTCGCGCCGCACGGGGTCCGGCATATCCTTCGGATCCGGCACAACGCCCGTGATCGGAGCCACCATTTCAGGAGACGTCCCCCAGGTCACCATCGGCTCAATCTCTTCCGCCTTCATGTCGACCACGATATCGAAATGCGCGCCTTCGTCAGAATGGAGCGTATTCCAGTAGGCGACCGCCTTGTCCCAGAGCTCACCCTCGGGCGCGAGCGGACGGTTCTTGATGTACTCAAGCGTTTTCTCATCCACCGCGACGAGACCCGAGCGGGCACCGGCCTCAATCGCCATGTTGCAGAGCGTCATGCGGCCTTCCATTGAGAGGCCGCGGATCGCGGAACCCGCGAATTCAATCGTGCAGCCCGTGCCGCCCGCCGTACCGACGCGGCCGATAAAGGCAAGCGCGATGTCTTTCCCGGTGATGCCGGGCTGAAGCTTTCCCTCAACCCGCACCAGCATGTTCTTATTCTTCTTCGTGAGAAGCGACTGCGTGGCGAGCACGTGCTCAACTTCCGATGTCCCGATACCCATCGCGAGCGTACCGAGAGCGCCGTGTGTGGACGTGTGGCTGTCACCGCAGACAATCGTCATGCCGGGGAGCGTCGCGCCCTCTTCCGGCCCGATCACGTGAATGATGCCCTGACGGCGGGAAAGGAACGGGAAGAATGCCGCCGGAGGATTCTTTTTCAGGTTATCGATCAGAGTCGTCACCTGAAGCTTTGAAATCGGATCCTCAATGCCGTCCAGTCCCTTATCCCAGCCGGTGGTCGGCGTGTTGTGGTCCGTTGTCGCCACGACAGAAGTCATGCGCCAGGGCTTGCGATGCATTTCGGCAAGGCCTTCAAACGCCTGGGGCGACGTCACTTCGTGCACGAGATGGCGGTCGATATAGAGAAGCGTGGTTCCGTCAGGCTGTGACTTGATGACATGCTCGTCCCAGAGCTTGTCGTAGAGGGTCTTTGCTGTCATAGCAGTGATTCCTTCGTAAAGAAATAGGTATTGCGATGTGGCGATCCCCGGCCTGCGGCCGATTCTTTTTGTGGCTCTCGCCGGGGTACCGATGTTTCTCTCAGCGGCCGTTGCGGCCGCCTGCTCCGGTTTATAGGGCGGAGCCGCCCTTCGTTAGTCGTTCGCCCGAGGCGCAGGCTAGCAGCAGGAAATCCGCCGCGGTGAGGGCCGCGAGCGCTTCAGCGATGGGGGACGCGCGAAGGCCGACGCACGGATCATGACGTCCGGTCGTCGAGACTTCAACGAGGTTCCCGTGAATATCACGGGTCATCTGGGTCTTGCGGATTGAGGGAGTCGGCTTCACCGCGATATCCGCCACGATCGGAGCGCCGGTCGTGATTCCGCCGAGAATACCGCCCGCGTGATTCGTGGCAAATCCGTCAGAAGTCATCTCATCGTTATTTTCGGATCCCCGCATCGAGCAGACATTGAATCCTTCGCCGATCGACACCGCTTTCACGGCGTTGAGACCCATGAGAGCGGCCGCGAGTCTCGCGTCAAACCGGTCATAGATAGGTTCGCCAAGCCCCGCGGGGAGAGACGAGATTTCAAGATGGATTTTCGAACCGATCGAATCGCCCTCGCGGCGGAGACCATCCAGAAGCGCCTCAGCTTCCTGAATCAGACCGCCGTTCTCCGTTGCGGCAAAGAAAGGATTCTTTTCACGGGCATCCCAGTTCTCCACCGGGAAGAGGATCGGTCCAACCTGAGTGACACACGCGCGGATCTCGGTTCCGAAGGCCTCACGGAGAAGCTTCTTCGCGATGGCGCCGGCAGCCACGGTCGGCGCGGTGAGGCGGGCAGATGACCGTCCGCCGCCCCTCGGGTCGCGGATACCGAACTTCGTCCAGTAACCGAAGTCCGCGTGTCCGGGTCTGAATTTTTCAGCGATGGCGCTGTAGTCGCGGCTCTTCTGATCGGTGTTGCGGATCAGGAGCGCGATTGGCGTGCCGGTCGTACGGCCTTCATAGACACCGGAAAGAATTTCCACGGCATCAGGCTCCCGGCGCTGCGTCACAAAGCGGCTTGTGCCGGGGCGGCGCCTGTCGAGCTCAGTCTGGATGTCGGCCTCAGACAGCATCAGTCCAGCCGAGCACCCGTCCACCACGCAGCCGATGGCGGGCCCGTGGCTTTCACCGAAATTTTCCACCCTGAAAAGGCGTCCGATCGAAGAACCCGGCATGCTTGTCCTTAAAGACTGATGTCCTCTGTTGAATCCGCCTGAAATGGCGGTGTTTCCGTACAGCGTTCTTTTGATTGTATGTGATTTGCCGCGGTTTTGGGGAGTCTTCTGAATTCAGTAAAACCGAATATGATGAGGCATTCCATCATCCACCTAAAAAATGAGGTTTCCCGAATGACTGATCCGATCCAGGCTGACTGGCTCCTTGCAACGCTGGAAGACGCGCGGGACGCGCTTGATACCGCGATCGACTCCCTTTCCCGCCACCCGGAAGAAGCTGAGGAAATTCTGACGGAAGAGATCGCGGCGGCCTACGCCAAACTGAACTACGCGGTGAACACTGCCCGATGCGGGGCGGAAGGCCTTGACACGATGGAGGATGACGAACTGGTCGCGTATCCAGTAAAAGAGCTGCCGTTCTGAGGCAGCTCATCCGATGCTTTACTCTTCGTCCGCCCGATCTTTCGGAGGGCGAAGATCCCGCGGGCGGAATCCAAAGAAAACCATGCCCGCGCCGTAAACCGCCGCACCGAACGCGCAGATCGCGAGCACCTTCGCCGCACGCCGTATCCAGGGATCGGAAAGCGCTGACCAGTCGATATTCCACTGCACGCCAAGCAGCACGCAGAGCATCACAAATGACGAGCAGATGATCGCGAGGAAGTGCTTCTTCCACCCGGGGAGCGGACAGTAAATGCCGCGCTTACGAAGCAGATAGAGCAGCGTGCCTGAATTCACGAGGCTCCCGAGACCGACAGAAAGCGCGAGTCCCGCCTGATGGAAAAGCGGAACCGTGATGAGGTTAAAGACCTGCACGCAGACGAGGCTCAGCGCCGCCACCCGGACCGGCGTCCGGATATCCTTTCTCGCGTAAAACGCCGGAGCCACGATTTTCATCGCGATAAGCCCAAGAAGCCCTACCGAGTAACCGATCACACCGTAAGCGGTCTGGCGGACATCCTCTCCGGTAAAAGCGCGTCCTCCGAAAAGGAATGCGACAAGCCCATCCGCGCAGGCGAAAAGCCCGATCGCGGCCGGAATGCCTAGAAGCACAATGAGCCGCAGACCATGGTCAAGAAGTTCGTTATAGCGATCCTCATTTCCGGCAGCGTGGGCGGCTGAGAGTGATGGGAGAAGCACCGTGCCCACCGCGACCCCGAGAAGCGCTGTCGGGAACTCCATCAGGCGGTCCGCGTAGTTAAGCCAGGTGACCGCGCCTCGCTCGAGGTGGGACGCGATATTCGTGTTGATCAGAATGGAGAGCTGCGCCACGGCAACGCCGAAAAGCGCCGGCACCATCTGCTTCATGGTCATGATGACTGACGAATCAGCGAGCGCGGTTCTGAATCCGGTGAAGGACGGAATCATGCCGATTTTCTTCAGCGCTGGAAGCTGAAACGCGAGCTGCGCGATACCGCCGAGAATCACCGCGATCACCAGCGCGTAGATCGGCTGCGACATGTGAGGCGCGAGAAGCAGCGAGCAGGCGATGAAGGAGAGGTTGAGAAGCACCGGGGTGACCGCCGGAATCCGGAAACTCTTATAGGTGTTCAGCACCGCGGCGCTCATGGCAACCAGACTCATAAACGCAATATAGGGGAACATCCACCGGGTGAGCGACGTGGCGAGAGAAAATTCCTCCGGATCCGAACGGAACCCTGCCGCGATCAGCCAGACCAGCACCGGAGCGATCAGAACGCCGAGGATGCTCACCAGAATGACAACCGGGGCCAGAATCGAAAACACATGATCCACGAAGCGCTTCGTCCGCTCTTCGCCCTCCGTCTGGCGGACAGAAGCCACCATCGGCACGAAAGCCTGCTGGAACGCTCCTTCCGCAAACAGCCGCCTGAGCAGATTCGGGAGCCTGAACGCCACGTAAAACGCGTCAGTCTGAACGGACGCGCCGAAGAATCGGGCGATCAGCATGTCGCGCACGACGCCCGTAATGCGGGAGACGAGCGTAAGAAGCGAAATAGAGGCAGCGGCTCGGAATAGATTCATGAGTGAAAAGACAGCGGCATTGTCCCGACTGACGGCATCCGGGCCGTCGGCAGGACAGGTGTTTCCGGAAAAGAAAGGGTGAGTTTAGCGCTTTTAAGCAGATACCTCTCTTCTTATTGAACAAAAAGTCTTTTTCTGCTATATTTTGCGTTTCTGCCGCACGGCAGACTGTAAACATAAGCCCCACCGGGATCGAGATTCCGCCGGGCAACTTCGAAAAGGAAATTCAAAATGGCAAATACCAAGCAGGCTCGCAAGCGCGTTCGTCAGGACATCGAGCACAACCTCCGCCTCACCGCTCAGCGCACCCGTTATCGCACCGCCATCAAGGCTGTCGAGAAGCTCGTCGCCGCTGGCAACAAGGCCGCTGCTGCTGAAGAATTCAAGAAGACCTCCGGCATCCTCGACCGTCTCTCCTGCCGCCACGTTCTCCACAAGAACGCCGCTGCCCGTCAGAAGAGCCGTCTGTCTGCCGCTATCAAGGCGATGGCCTAATAGCGTCCGATCCGGAAGGAGCACTGGTCTCCTTCCCGCCGGAAACAAAAGCGCACTGATTTCAGTGCGCTTTTTTTGTATTCAGTAAAGATGAATCGCAGCCGGCAGGCGTAGTGGAACCCGATTCTCATTACCTTTTTCGTCTCACGACATTATCATGAAAAGAAACAGGATTGAGAATTGAAGTTATGACACCTTTTTATTACGTCGCCCTGTCTTTCATCGCGCTCTATCTCGAGATCCGGGCGTATCAGATTCTTCGCGGAAAGAATCCGGGGCTGCGGATCTTTCTCGCGGTTCTCATCGCGCTCTCGATGGGACTCTACCCCTACCTCATGATGCTCGGGGTCACGCACCCGTGGCCGAACGCGCATGAGGCGCTCTCAGTCATCGGATTCTTTTTCAGCACAGCGGCATTTTTCTCTGTTTTCCTGCTGATTCTGGATGTCATCTGGCTGATTTCCTTCATCATCACACGGCTCTTCCGCGGGCGGCGCGGCGGGATCCGGATGCCGCTTAAGCTCTACGGCGGTCTTCTCGCGCTCTGCGCGGTGTTAGCGGTCTGGGGCGGCTGGAACGTGAAGACCGATCCTCCGGTGAAAAATGTTGCCGTCACCGTTCCCCGGCTTCCTGCTGATCTCGATGGCCTGAAAATTGTGCAGCTCACCGATATTCACGTTTCTCCGCTTTATGAAAAAGAGCGGTTTACGGATCTCGTGAAGAAAGTGAATGCCCAGAATCCTGACTTCATCTTCATTACGGGCGACATTGCGGACGGCACGCCGCAGTCACGCCGCGCCATCATGCCGTTCCTTCACGATCTGAAGGCGAAGATCGGTGTCGTGATGATTCCGGGGAACCACGACTACTACGTGGATTACACCGCCTGGCGTCACTATTACAAATCGATCGGCGTTCCATTCCTCGAAAACGGGCATGTTGAATTCCGTAAGGGAGACGATGTCATCACGGTGGTCGGTATGACGGACCGTTCCGGTATCCAGTACGGCTACCCGGGACCTGATATTGAAAAGGCGACGTTTGGTGCTGACGCGAGCAACGCGCTTCGCATCGGACTCATCCACCGGCCGGAAGACGCCGCCAAATGGGCTGATCCTCGCTGGGGGCTTGATCTCCTGCTCGCGGGACACACGCACGGCGGTCAGATCTTCATCATGTATCCGTCTGTCTGGCTCCAGAACCACGGCTACGTCCGGGGGCTTTACCACGTCGGGAACATCCCGTTCTATGTGTCGCCTGGCATCGGCTCCTGGAGCGGCACACCGACCCGCATCGGAGCGCCGACTGAAATCACGCTTCTCACGCTCCACAGCCCCGAGAAGACACACTGAGTCCGCGGGACACTCTCACGAAAATGCCGGCGTTCTTTTTAAGGAACGCCGGCATTATTTTTTATCCTTCGTCTTTCGAACGCTTTCTAGGCCGCGCTGAATGACGCCGGAAGCACGTAAAAGAACACCGACAGGAATTGCAGCAGCGTGCCGGCAAAAACGAAGACGTGCCAGATCGCGTGATTAAACGGAATCCGGTTCATCACATAGAAGAAAACGCCGACTGAGTACGCGAGGCCTCCCGCCACAAGAAGCCAGAGACCGCCCGCGGGAAGAGCCGCGACAAGCGGCTTGATCACGAGAAGCACGAGCCACCCCATCGCGAGATAGATCAGGCAGTTGATAAAGTTTCCCCGCTTCATGAGAATCGGCTGCAGAAGAATACCGACCGCCGCGAGCACCCACTCCGCAATGCAGAGCGTCCAGCCAAGCGTCCCCTGAAGCGTAATCAGGCAGAACGGCGTATAGCTCCCCGCAATCAGAAGATAGATCGATGAGTGATCAAAGACCTGAAGGATCTTTTTCGCTTTTCGGTTCGTAATTGCGTGATAAAGGGTCGATGCTGTGTACAGCACAATCATCGAAGCCCCGAAAATTGCCACCGCCGTTACCGCAACCGCAGACTGGCTGCGGAGCGCGGCAAGCGTCACCATGAGAATCAGCCCAACCACGGAGAAGATCGCCGCGACGCCGTGCGTCACACTGTTCGCGATCTCTTCGCCGAGGCTGTAGCTAGCAGTCTGATCAGCCATCTATATTGATTTCCTATTGGAAAGCCGGATGGCATGGCTCTGATTTTTCTTCAGAACCGGAACATGAATCGCCGTCCGACGTGTTTCATTCTGGACGGGATGACCGCGGGAAAAACTCCCGCTTTTTAGGTAAAAACCCGATTATCTATAACGGAATGTTGCCAGAAGCTCCTGCGGCAATGTTTCGTCACAGGATCTCCACTTCGGGGGTGAGCTCGATTCCGAATTTCGCGTTCACCGCATGGATCACTTCGTCGCAGAGCGCCTTCACTTCTTTCCCGGTCGCCCCTCCCCTGTTCACGAGTACCAGCGCCTGGCGATCCCAGACCGCGGCGTTCCCCAGAACACGGCCTCGGAATCCGGCTGCGTCGATGAGCCACCCGGCCGCAAGCTTCGTCCGCCGTCCCCCCAGAGGGTAGGCGACGAGCTGCGGATAATCTTCAAGCAGCGCCCTCGCCTGCAGTTCCGGCACAACCGGGTTCTTGAAGAACGAGCCGGCGTTTCCGAATTCCTTCGGATCGGGGAGCTTTGCTCGGCGAAGCGCTTCGACCGCGGCGAGCACTGAGCGCGGCGTCACTTCCTTTCCTTCAAGCGCGGTGGAAAGCCCTTTATAGCCCGTCACCGGGGTCCAGTCCTTTTCGTTCGGGAGCCGGAACGTCACGGAAACGATCACCCAGTTCTTTCCTTCCTCGCTCTTAAACACAGAGCTCCGGTAACCGAAGTCGCACGCTTCCGTGGAAAGCGTCCGGAATTCACCGCTGTCGAGATCAAAAATCTCCACCGCCTCAATCCGCTCCGCGGCTTCAATCCCGTAGGCCCCGATATTCTGCACCGCCGCGCCGCCGACTGACCCCGGAATCAGCACGAGATTCTCGAGCCCCGGGTGCCCGGATTCCGTCATCCGGCACACAAGCGGACTCCAGTTTTCACCGGACCCTGCTCTGAAGCGGTACTCTCCGGCATCACCCCGCGGAAGTTCCTCAACTCCCGTTATGCGGTTCAGGGCCACGAGCCCATCAAAATCTTTCGTGAAAAGAATATTTGACCCAGCCCCGATAATGAGGAGCGGCTCATCCTTCTCTCTCACAGTCCGCAGCGCTTCAAGATCCTCACGGGACTCAAGCCTCACCAGGCGTTTAGCCCGGGCTTCGACTCCGAAGGTAGTGAAGGGAGAAAGAGAAATCTGGTGTTCCACACGCATGGTCAAATCTTCTGAAAGAATGAAAATCCGGGGCAGAGCCCCGGGAAAAGTTCTTTATAACGCAGTTTGCCGGAAGAGGGAGAGGATTCCGCGGAGCACCTCTTCCCCTTTCCTCCCTATTTCCTGAGCCGCTCGGTCACCCGCCGCACCACTGAGTCGGTATCGAGGCCGCACAGTCTGAAAAGCGCGTCAATCGAGCCGTGCGGAAGGAACCGGTCAGGGACTCCGAGCTGCAGCACCGGCACTTCGGCATCAGCCTCCGCCAGCACTTCAAGCACGCCGTCACCCGCGCCGCCCTCAATCACGCCCTCTTCAGCAGTAACGAGAAGATCCGCGCGCCGTGCCGCGTCAAGAATCGCCTCACGGTCAAGCGGCTTCGCGAACCGCATATCGATCAGCCCCGCCCGCAGCTGCTTCACCGCGTCCGTGAGCCGCCAGGTCATCGCGCCGAACGAGAGGAAAATCACCCGCTGTCCCTCAGGGACATCATCCGGGAGGCGCACCGCCTCAACGCTTTTCCCGATCGGAATGGTTTCGCCGTTCACTGCCGTCACCGGGGTTCCGGGCCCCTTTCCGCGGGGATATCGGACCGCGGTCGGCGTGTCGAGGCTATACGCGGTGTTCAGCGCGAGCCGGCACTCATTTTCGCCTGACGGCGTAAACACCGTGAAACCGGGGAACTGCCTGAAGCAGGCAATATCAAAGAGGCCATGATGCGTCGGTCCATCCGCGCCGACGATGCCGCCGCGGTCTACCGCGAAAAGCACCGGCAGATGCTGAAGCGCCACATCGTGCTCAATCTGGTCATAGGCACGCTGGGCAAAGGTGGAATAAATCGCGACCACGGGCTTCATACCCCCGCAGGCAAGACCCGCCGCGTAAGTCACGGAATGCTGTTCCGCGATCGCCACATCCCGGAACCGTGTCGGGAAGCGTTTCGCATACTCATCCAGGTCAGAGCCTTCCGTCATGGCCGGGGTGATCGCGTACGTTCTCGGATCCTTCTCCGCAGTGTCGCAGATCCAGCGGCCGAACACATTCGAAAATGTCGGAGCCGAACTCTTCTTCGCCTGAACACCCGCCTCGGGATCGAAGTGGCTTACACCGTGGTACGTCGTAGGATCCGCTTCCGCAAGCTCGTACCCCTTCCCTTTCTTCGTCACCACGTGGAGCACAATCGGTCCCCTCTGCGTCTTCAGATTCTGAAGCACGCGGACCAGGTACGAAATATCGTTTCCATCGATCGGCCCGAAATAGTTGAGATCAAACGTGGAGAAGAGGGATGAGGGAGGCGACACAAAATTCATCGCCTGCTTCTCAAAGCGCTTCGCGAATTCCCAGAGACTTGGAAGATGCGACAGCACCTGCTTCGACCGCTGCCGCGCGCCGAGGAACGCAGGGGTAGAAACGAGCTTCGTCAGATTCTTCGAAAGCGCGCCGACCGGGGCTGAGATCGAATAATTGTTGTCATTCAGAATAATGAGGAGGCGGATCTGATCCTTCCAGGATCCGGCGTCATTCAGGGCTTCAATCGCCATGCCGCCAGTGAGCGCCCCGTCGCCGATCACAGCGACATGCCACCGCTCGGTCGCGCCCTGCAGATAGGACGCGACCGCCATGCCAAGCGCCGCGGACACTGAGGTCGACGCATGCCCTGTGCCAAAGGCGTCATACGGGCTTTCAGAGCGCTTCGGAAAACCCGAAATGCCGCCCGTCTGCCGGAGCGTCGCCATTGCCTCGCGCCGCCCTGTGAGGATCTTATGCGCGTAAGCCTGATGCCCCACATCCCAGACAATAGGATCGTCCGGGGTATTAAAAACGTAGTGAAGCGCCACAGCAAGCTCCACCGCGCCGAGACTCGACGCCAGGTGACCGCCCGTCTGCGAGACTGAGTTCACAATGAAGTGACGGAGCTCAGCCGCGAGCAGGGGGAGATCCGCGCTGGAAAGCTTCCGCAGATCCTCCGGGGAATTGATCGCCCCGAGGAAACGGTAGGGGTAAGCGTCCCGGGCGTTGATTTCGCCTGCCGTCTCAGTTTTCTTTTCTTTCAGGTCTGTACTCATCAGCGGTCCCGATTGACGACATAGCCCGCAATTTCCGCAAGCCGCTTCGTCGAGCCGGCGTAACCCGGCAGTGATTCAATCTGATCCAGAGCCGCAAGCGCTTCGCTGCAGCTCTGCTGAGCAAGGCTTCTGGCCCCCTCAAGTCCGAGAAGCGACACATAGGTGGGCTTCTCTTCTGCTTCGTCCTTGCCGGCGGTTTTTCCGAGAGTCTCCGCGCTCCCTGTCACATCAAGCACATCATCCACCACCTGGAACGCCAGTCCGATCGAGCGTCCGAAGTCTGAAAGCGCGTCCAGAAGTTGCCGCTCATCTGCTTCAGGGATGTCACCCGACACTGCGCCCATCAGAACCGCGGCCCGGATCAGCGCTCCGGTCTTCATCGCGTGAAGTCTACGCAGATCCTCAAGCGCGATCGCGGCATTCCGGCTTCCGGTAAGCGACAGATCGTACGCCTGACCTCCACACATGCCGCGGGATCCGGCTGCCTCCGCGAGAATCCGGGTAAGACGCACTGCTGACCGCGGCTCAACCGGAGCGTCCGCGATCACCCGGAACGCCTCTGCCTGAAGCGCATCACCCGCAAGCACCGCTTCGGCAAAGCCGAACTTCGCGTGGGTGGATGCCTTGCCGTGCCGCAGAAGATCGTTATCCATACAGGGAAGATCATCATGTACGAGCGAATAGGAATGGATACATTCAAGGGACAGAGCTGCCGCGTCAGCTGCCTCAGGCTTCGCGCGGGTAATCGCGGACGCCGCGTAGCAAAGCAGCGGACGGACGCGTTTTCCCCCTTCGAGGATCGACCAGCGCATCGCTTCATGAAGCCCCTGCGGAAAGACATCCGAGCCCGGAATCCCCACTTCGGCAACGCTTTCAAAGTGCGCCTGCCGTTCCTTCATCCAGTCCATGAAAGACACTTCAGACATCTGGTTCTCCTTGGCGTTCATTGGATCAGAAAGGAACGTCGCCGAAATCATCCGCGGGCGCGGCGGGTGCGGCGGCCGCAGCGGGCTCCGTCCGTGACGCGCTGTCAGGCCGGAGGTCCGACGCCTTAACCGGGGAAAGCTTTCCCTCTTCATCCAGCTTCCGGATCCGCTCCTCAGCGCGGTCAAGCTTCGCCCGGCACGCCTTCGTGAGCGCAATGCCGCGGGCATAGCTGTCGACCGACTCTTCAAGCGTCAGTCCGCCCTGCTCCATACGGCCGACAAGCGATTCAAGTTCGCTCATCGCTTCTTCATACGAGAGCTTCTCCGGGTCCTTCAGCGCCTTAACCGACATCCGTACAATCCTCAAACCAAAAAGAATTCACCATGGGGGTATTTTACCGGGCTTGATGGGTATGCAACACCCTTTCCAGAGCCAATACACAGCGGGACACTATGTGAAGTCCGTATCCCGAAGGATCGCTGCTATTCTCACCTGACGGGCATCGCTAAAATGTAAAAATCTTTGCCGCCATCGGCGGCTGTTTCCGGTTTTCAAAGGTTTACCCCATGCAGTCTCTCTGGATGCTTCTCGCGTCGCTTTTCTTCGCTCTTATGGCCGCCTGCACCAAGTGGGGTGCCGCAGACTACGGAACTTTCACGCTTGTCTTCTACCGTTCCGCGATTGGCTGCATCGCGATTGCCGCCTGGATCATCGCGACAAGACGGGAAATCCGGACGCATTACCTCTGGGGACACTTCAAGCGCTGTTTCATCGGCATTGGGAACCTCGCTTTATGGTTCTGGACGCTAGGCAAGCTGCCGCTTGAAACCGGCATGACACTGAACTACACAAGCCCGCTTTTCATGGCGCTTTTTGTCGTCGCGGTCTCCTATAAGAAAAAACTCCCGGTTGCCTGGAGCCTGATCGCCGCGATTGCTGTCGGGTTTGTCGGCATTCTGATGGTGCTTCGGCCCACTGTCTCTGCGGGACAGGAGCATATCGCTCTGATCGGTCTTGCCTGCGGCATCCTTTCAACCTGGGCGTATCTTCAGGTCCGGGATCTGAATAAACTGCATGAACCGGTCTGGAGGATTGTTTTCTACTTCACGTTTTTCGGTTCCCTCTTTGGGCTCCTTGGCTCGTTCTTTGAGCCGGGCGGCATTTCAGTTGTGCCCTCTTTCCGCGGTATCGCGGCGCTTGCCGGTACCGGGCTCTTCGGGCTATTCGCGCAGCTCTGCCTTACGCGGGCATTCGGCGCTGGGAATCTTCTCCTGACCTCTGTGCTTCAGTTCTCGGCGATTGCTTTCTCTGCCGTCATCAGCGCGGTGTTCTTCGGAGAGTCGATTCCGACAGTCGCGATTCTTGGCATCGCGGTCATCATTGCCGCTGGCTCCGCGGCGACACTTCTCACGAAGAGCCACATGAAAGCCATCGATCACAAGTAGAGAGGATGCGGCGGGTGATACACGCGCGGCGCTAAAATGTGCGCCTTCATTGATTAACTTCATTACCCGCCTGCCGCGGAGCTTCGCATGCGATCATTCTGGATGCTCGGGGCGTCGTTCTTCTTCGCCCTTATGGCTGCCTTCGTCAAAATGGGGGCAAGCCACTTTTCATTCTTTGAACTCGTCGGTTACCGGTCGCTTTTCGGTGTGATTCTGATTGGAGGGTGGATCTTCGCCACTCACCGCACCATCCGGACACCCTACATTTTCGGGCACTTCAAGCGAAGCTTCATTGGCACCTTCTCGATGACGATCTGGTTCTATTCGATGGGGTTTCTGCCGCTCGCGACAGGTCTCACGCTGAACTATACGAATCCGATCTTCATGGCGCTCTTCGTATTTGTGATGGTGCTGAGGCGGCACGCGAAAATTCCCTGGGGACTGATCATCGCGACCATTGCCGGTTTCGCCGGCGTTGTGCTGATGCTGCATCCGACGGTTGAAACCGGACAGATCAAACCGGCTCTTATCGGTCTCTGCTCGGGATTTCTCGCCGCTTTTGTGGGGCTTCAGATCCGGGAGCTCGCGAAACTGCACGAGCCGACCTGGAGAATCGTGTTCTACTACACGTCGTTCGGCACACTCTGGGGCTTTATCGGTCACCTCATCGCGCACGGGAGCTTCTCCGCCATCAATATGCAGAGCCTCCTCCCGCTCACCGGCATGGGCATCTCGGCCACCATCGCTCAGCTCTGCATGACGCAGGCCTACGGCGTGAAGAATATTCTCGTGTCGTCTGTGCTTCAGTACTCCGCGATTATCTTCGCGACAATCTTCGGCTACTTCTTCTTCGGCGACCCGATTTCGCTTGACGCAGGCCTCGGGATCGCGATCATTATCGCGGCCGGCATCGTAGCAACACTTTTTATCAAGAAAAATCAGGCAAAGCACGGCTAAGGATCTCGCGCGGGAACTTCCCGCGCTATCCTTTACCGATCAGTAACTTTTTCCAGAAGGATACCCGGAACGCCATGACTCTCCGCCGTTCGATTTTTGCCGCGGCCATTGCCGCCATGATCTCGACCACTGCTTTTGCTGCCCCTGGCGCCGCCGCGTCTCTTGCCGGCACGAGCTGGATGATGGAGCTTCCGAAGGGCTCAAGCTGCGAGGTACCGCCTGAGATTCAGTTCAGGAAAGACGGCTCAATTGCCGGAAACGCTGGCTGCAATGACTTCAAAGGAAGCTGGAAGGCGGATGGCGACTCGCTTTCCGTGAACTATCAGCCGACCACGGATCGCCGCTGCGCGAAGGCGTTCCTCGAGCCTGAGGCCGCCTTCACCGCGGCTCTGAAGGGCGTGAAGACCGTGAAAAAGGATGGCAAGGGGCTTCTTCTCATCAGTTCGGAAGGGAAGACCCTGCTTCGCATTGTGCCGTCAGTCGCCGGTGCCTGCGACTAAGGAAGCTTTTTTCTGTGAAGAGGCGGAAAACCGCCTCTTTCCGTGAGCGAGCAATTAGTTATTGTTCGCCGGGCTGTGGCAGATCGTGCAGTTCCAGCGCTGGGGGGCAACGGTCATCTTGCCGTCCTTGCCCTTCACCCAGTGGTTGGCCGGCATTTCCGTGCCTTCCTCACCCTTCTTCGCCTTGCCGATACGGCCGTAGTCGTCGGCGTGGCACATCACGCACATGTTCTTGTCCTTCGTGATTTCCATGCCCTTCGTGTCATGCTTGATCAGGACATTCACGGGACCGGCGGAGGCCGCCGTCTGAGTCTGGGCCGCAGCCGCGTTGCCGGCGAGCGCCACACTGAACATAGCTGCAATACCGCTCAGAACCGCAGCCTTAAGAGCTTTTTTCATCATGATTAATTCCTCTTTTCCGCCTCCGGATCCCGCCGACTGGCGGCGGAGAACCGGAAGCTGGTTACGGTTAGATATCAGGCCTTCTCAACACGGATTGCGCACTTCTTGTAATCCGGTTCAAGAGAGAGCGGGCAGGTCGCGTCGAGGCAGAGCTGGTTCATCTGAACGTTCTCGTCAAAGAACGCAGCGAACGTGATGCCGCGGGTAACCGGCATACGGCCGCCGATGCAGGCCTTCGCGAACACCGTGGCGCGGCGGCTCGTGATCTTGATGCGATCGCCGTCCGCAATGCCGCGGGCCTTGGCGTCAGCCGCGTTCATGTAGAGCATGCCTTCCGGCAGGGCCTTATGGAGCGCCGCGACACGGCCGGTCATCGAACCGGTGTGCCAATGCTCCATGAAGCGGCCCGTATCAAACCAGAGGTCGTAGTGCGAATCCGGCACTTCAACCGCTTCAGCGTACGGACGGAAGAAGATCTTCGCCTTGCCAGGCAGCGGCTTCGGGGTCTTATCCGTCACAGCATCGAGGTTGCCGGACGGAATCGCCTTCATCAGCGGACCGTAGAAGAGGAAGTCAGCGCCGTTGCAGAACAGGTCATACATGCCGTTGAAGCGGTAAGAAATGCTCTTGCCGTTGATGTAGGGCCAGACAATGCCGTGTCCCTTCACCACTTCATCGAAGTGAGCGATCTGGTGAGCGCCCTGCGTGAACTGCCAGTACTCTTCGTACAGAGCCTTTTCCGGGAACCAGCCGTCACCAAGATCCTCAGCCGTGCCGCAGTGAACACCCTTATAGAGCGGATCCGGCCAGGCAACCTTCTTCGCGAAGGCATTGTGGAAGACCACATCGTAGAGCGAGGCCTCGGGGTCAATACCCATCGCCTTTGCCTTGTCGAGCACATTCGGGAGGGTCTTGCCGCCCGGCAGCTTCTGCTCGCACCAGCATTCCTTCACCTTGAAGCGCTTCGCGAATTCCAGCATCATCCAGACGTCAGACTTGGCTTCGCCCGGAGCCTGCACCATCTGAGACCAGCCATTTGTACGGCGTTCGCCGTTGCCGTAAGCGCCCCACTTTTCGAAGATCATCGCGGCCGGCAGGATAAGGTCAGCCGCGTTCTTAGCGGAGAACGTCGGGTAGGCATCCGCCACCACAATGAAGTTCTCGGGCTTACGGGCAGCCTTCAACCAGTGCGTGGCGTTCGGGAGGGACTGGAAGATGTTCACAACCTGCGTCCAGAGAACGCGCATCGAGCCGTCTTCAAGACCGCGGACCATCTTCATCGCGTCAAAGCCCACCTGGCCGTTCAGCGTGCCTTCAGGCAGACCCCAGACCTTTTCAGCCTTGGCGCGGTGCGCGGGATTCGCAACCAGCATGTCAGACGGCAGACGGTGAGAGAACGTGCCGACTTCACGGCAGGTGCCGCAGGCAGAGGGCTGACCGGTGAGCGAGAACATGCTGCTGCCCGGCTTCGCCTGCTTGCCCATCAGAAGGTGGATGGCGTAGAGCTGCTCATTGATCCACGAGCCGCGCTGGTGCTGGTTCGTGCCCATGCAGCCAGTCGACAGCACACGGTTCGCCTTGTCGCAGTAGACGTCCGCGAGCATCTTCAGCTTCTTAGCGAAGTCAGAGGTGGACTCGTCAGGATTGCCCTTCGCGACGCGGGAAACGAATTCGAGCGTATAGGGTTCAACACCCTTCTTGAAGTCTTCGATCGTGATCTGCCAGTGATTGCCGGCGGGGCCGCCCGCATTCTTCTGCTCAACAGCTTCGCCCGGAGCCTTGCGCTGGGCGATAGCTTCGTCCTCAGAGAGGACCTTCTTCACCTGCTTCGCCTGGGTATCACGCTCAGCCGGATAGGCAAACTTCTCGGTCGGACGCATGCCGTAACCGATGTCGTACGGACCGGTCGCGAAGATGCAGTGCTTCTCGATGAAGTCCTTGTCGTAGCAGCCGCGGTGCATGATTTCGCGAAGAATGTAGTTCGCGATCGCGAGGTCCGTGTTCGGCTTGAAGATGATATCGACGTCAGCAAAACGGGAGGAGAGCGTCGGGTGGGTCTGGATATTGAAGATCTTGTAATCCGGGTTCGCGCGCTTCGCGGCAACGATACGGTTCCAGAGCACCGGATGGGCTTCCGCGGGGTTGTTGCCCCAAAGCACCAGGTTCTGCGTGATTTCCAGATCGTGATAGCAGGCGGACGGCTCGTCAACACCGAAGGTCTGATACATACCGACCACGGCGGAGGCCATGCACAGACGGGCGTTCGGGTCGATATTATTCGAACGGAAGCCAGCCTTCAGAAGTTTCACAACGGCGACGCCTTCCGGAATCGTGTACTGACCGGAACCGAAAATGCCGACGCCGGTCGGGCCGAGTTCCTGATAAGCCTTGCGCCAGTGCTTCTCGAGCTCGTCAAACGCTTCCTTCCAGGACACAGGCTCAAACTTGCCGTTCTTATCGAACTTGCCGTTCGTACGGCGCATCAGGGGCTGCGTGAGACGGTCCTTGCCATAGATGATCTCGGAGTTGTAGTAGCCCTTCATGCAGGTGAGACCGCGATTCACTTCGCAGTCCGGATCACCCTTCGTGGCAACAATCTTGCCGTTCTTCGTGCCGACCAGGAGGCCGCAGCCCGTGCCGCAGAAACGGCACACGCCCTTCGTCCACTTGATGCCCTGCTCAGCGGCAGCGGCTTCATTCGCGGCAACAACAGTGATCGGGATACCTGCGATCTTGGCAGCGGAAGCTGCGACGCCAGCCTTCATCAGGCCGCGACGGCTCACGCGGACCGCAGAAACCGGGTTCTGGTTCTCCATTTGCTTCTCCTCTTTATACCCCGCAGAGCGGCTTATTAAGTGTGTGCCGCTTTCTGTCGGGTGGCGTCCGCCGGCGAATGCTGCAGGAGTCTCCCGAACTCCTATTTCCCCGGGTTTCAGCCGTTGATAAAACTGCTTTAAATACTGCTTTGTAAATTACTGCTGTTCTTCTTCCGTATCTTCCAGGTTCGCGACCAGAGAGACATTCTGGATGCCGGGAAGCGTGATCAGGTCCTTGAAGAGATCCGCCTCGCTCTGAATCGTTTCACCTTCAATCACGGCAATAAAGCGTTCGGCGTCAGGATCACGGTGATAAATCTCGAGTCCCTTGCCTTCCACGCTTTGCACGGCCTTCTCCAGTTCTCCCGGATTTGCCGTGACGAGTACGCCTGAATAAAACATCTTTCTTTTGTTTCCTTCGTGTGAGATGAACACATCCGGCAGCCTGTTTTCCCCGAGTGAAACCGAGGTGCTGCCGCAGGGAAACTCTCCTGACAGAGCCCTTGCCCGGGCTCTACCCCGTAGTGAGGAGCTTCCTTAGCGCTGCGGACTTAAGCCGGCAGTCCTAAACAGACTCCCTACGGTAGGTTTATGAAAACTGTATTTTAAAGACAGGAATACTCCCTGAGTAGTCTCTCAGGGATTTCACTGAATCGTATCGAAATTTATACTTTCTACCCTATATAGCTATCACAGTTAGGTTTTGGGATTAAAGTCTTATATATCCCTTTATTCAATTTATTCATAGCGTTAATAAAAAAGGAGCCCCGAAGGACTCCTTTCTCCGGATCTATCCGGTCTAATGAGCCGCCTCCCAATTCTCACCTACGCCGACCGACGCAATGAGAGGGACACGAAGTGTTGCAACTCCGTCCATAATTTCGGGAAGTTTCTCTTTCACGGTCTCCACCTCATCCTCCGGCACTTCGAGGACGAGTTCATCATGCACCTGCAGCACCATGCGGCTCTTAAGACCGGAGGTTTCGAGCCACTTCTCAACCGCCACCATAGCCATCTTGATGAGATCAGCGGCCGTCCCCTGCATCGGAGCGTTAATGGCCTGACGTTCCGCGCCGGCCCGGACCGCGGCGCGTGAGCTCGTGATATCCGGAAGCCAGAGGCGACGCCCGAAAGCCGTTTCCACGTATCCGCGTTCATGGGCGAGCTTCCGGGTTTTTTCCATATACTCACGAACTTTCGGGTAACGCGTGAAGTACTGATCGATATAGCCCGCGGCCTCGCCCCGGCTGACACCGAGATTCTGCGCAAGACCAAACGCGCTCATCCCATAGATCAGGCCGAAGTTGATGACTTTCGCCATCCGGCGCTGATCCGGCGTAACAGCGTCCGGCGCGACACCGAAAACTTCTGAAGCTGTGGCGCGGTGCACATCCATCCCGTGCCGGAAAGCCGAAATCAGTCCCGGATCTTCGGAAATATGCGCCATGATCCGAAGCTCGATCTGGGAATAGTCGGCAGAAATGATTTTGCAGCCCTTCGGAGCGATGAAAGCCTCACGCACCTTGCGCCCTTCCTCAGTCCGGACCGGAATGTTCTGCAGATTCGGGTCCGAAGACGCCAGCCGTCCGGTTACCGCCGTAGCCTGTCCGAACGTGGTGTGCACCCGGCCGTCTCCCTCGAACACCATCTTCGGGAGCTTATCGGTATAGGTGCTCTTCAGTTTGCTGAGAGCTCGGTACTCAAGAATCGTCTTCGGAAGCGGATAAGTGAGCGCAAGTTCGGAAAGAACATCCTCTCCCGTTGAATATCCGCCGGAGGCGGTTTTCTTACCAGCCGGAATCGCAAGCTTCTCGAAAAGGATGTGAGAGAGCTGCTTAGGCGACCCGAGATTAAATTTTTCTCCCGCCTCGCTCCAGGCTTTCTCTTCAAGCTTCTCGATCTCTTCACCCAGCGCCTCGCTCTGACGGTGGAGCAGCTCTGTGTCGATCAGCGTTCCGGTCCGCTCCATACGGAAGAGTACACGCTCGGTCGGAAGCTCGATCTCTTCATAAATACTCGTAAGCTTCTGCCCCGGGTCTTCCGCAAGCTTCATTGTGAAGCGGGCGTGAAGCCCACGGATCGCGGCCGCCTGCTCGACGCCGCACCGGGCTGCCTTTTCGGGTTCCACTTCGTGAGTCGCCTTTTTCGACGCGCCTTTTCCAAACACCTCTTCGGTTCCCGGAATATCGCGGTGCAGCCAGCGAAGGCTCAGACGCTCAAGCTCATGGCGGTTATGCGATTCAAGCACATAATCCTCAAGCCTCGTGTCATCGAGCCGGCCGGCTCCGGGGGCGAGAAGACGGATCCCTTCATTCGCCATCACGTGAAGCATAAATTTGGCGCTGTGCGCGACTTTCCTCGCCTTTCCCTCAAGCCAGGGCTTCAGCCCCTCAATCACCGCCTGCTGCTCAGGAGTCCGAATTCCGGACTCGCCTGTCAGCGGCACGTACCAGCTCCCCGCGGGGCCCGCGCTGATCGCGAGACCCGTCAGACGGGCTCGGAGCGGCTCCGTGCTGTCCGTAAAAATCTGCAGCCCCGCAGGAATCACCGAATTCTCCGCGGCAGAGAGCGCTTCAAGCGCTTCGCCGAGTGTCGGCTGATCCACGATCAGCTTATAGGCGACCGGATCCTCTGCGGACGTCGGTGTGAGCGGCATCAGATCCGAATCCACCTTCGGGGGAAGCGCCGCGAAGAGATCCATCTGAGCGCCAGGCTGCGGTCCCTCTTCGCCCGGCTTCTTCACTGCCCGCGCGAGCTGCTTCTTCGCTCGGCTTCCGCCTGTCTTCATTTCCCAGCGGCGGTAGAGCGCCTCAAGCGTCTCCTCATCCGGATCCCGGATCACGAGATCCGCCTCTGTCTTCACTTCCGGAATTTCGACCGCGGTCCGGATGGTGACGAGATCCCGAGCCTTCTCGAGGAACGGGAGCCCCTCCCGCAGGTATTCGCCGATCTTCCCCTTCACTTCAGAGGCGTGCTCGCGGACACCGTCAAGACTCCCGTACTCAGAGATCCACTTCGCCGCGGTCTTCGGGCCGCACTTATTGATTCCGGGAACGTTATCGACCTTGTCTCCCATGAGCGCGAGGTAATCAATGATCCGGGAGGGAGGAACGCCGAATTTCGCGGTGACACCCGCTTCATCGAGCACCTCGTGGCTCATCGTATTGATCGTCACGATTTCGCCATCCTCAACGAGCTGATTGAGATCCTTGTCGCCGGTCGCGATAAAGCTCTTGATGCCGCGGGCCTTCGCCCGGGTGGCGAGAGTTCCGATCACGTCATCCGCCTCAACGCCCTCCTGAACGATGAGCTTCCAGCCCATCGCCACGACAAACTCCTGAATCGGGCGGATCTGGCTCGCGAGATCATCCGGCATCGGCGGGCGGTTGGCTTTGTATTCCGGAAAGATATCGGATCGGAACGTCTTCCCCTTCGCGTCAAAAACACAGACGCCGAAATCCGGTTTCACGATCGCCCGCACGGCTCCCAGCATTGAGACGAAACCCTTGATAGCCCCTGTCGGCTCTCCGGCACTGGTTCTGAGATCGGGCAGCGCGTGAAACGCCCGGAAAAGGTAATTCGATCCGTCTATTAATAGCAGCGTCTGTGACATGGTCTGTTCCTGTGAAACGGGACTCCCTGAAGATGGCGTCCGGGAACAACTCTAAACGGGTTTCCCGTTTTCTGCATTGCCTCGCCACGAAAAAGGTCATCCGGCTCTGTCATACCCCGTGGAGCATGGCACAATAATCCTAAAAGCCGCGCACTATGCGGCGCACGAACAGCCGAGTTCCCCATTGGGCCCCCGGTGCATTTCAAACCCCAAGGAGGGATTTCATGCTTAAACAATTTGCCCTTGCGGTTATCGCATCCGCCGCTATCGCTCTTCCGGCGATCGCGGCTCCGGCCACTCCCGCCCCCTCCGCGGATGCCGCGGCCAAAGCCGCGAATCCCGAGGACGCTAACCCTCTGCTTCCGACGAAAGCCGATATGGAAAAGGCCCGCGCTGAGCGCGAGGCTGGCAAGGCTCCTGAGCCCCCTGCCAAAAACACTACCATTCAGCAGGTACGTGATCAGAATAACCGCGTGGTCGAGTACATCGTGACGCCGGGTTCCACTCATATCCCGTATACGATTGAGAACCGTTCGGAACGTCCCGCTGAGGACACGCCGGGCGGCAATCCGAAGAGCACCACCGGTACGACCCGTCAGATTCATTTCGGCTGGTAGCCGCCTCTTTCACGGACAGACATCATGGCTGTATTTACTACCGTTCCTGAAATCTCCGCGAAAGACTTTATTTCGCGCTGGCCGGCCGGCGCTTTCCGCTCGATCACGCCGATCGCCTCCGGTATCGAAAACACGAATTACTTCGTCGATACGGACACCGGCCGCTGGGTGCTGACGATCTTCGAGAAGCTCACGGATAAGACGCTCCCCTTTTATCTCTCGCTGATGGAGCACCTTGGAGAAAAAGGCTGCGCGGTCGCGCGCCCTCTCCGGACGAAGAACGGCGACCTTTTCGATCACTATGACGGAAAGCCCGCTATTCTCACGAACCGCCTGCCGGGAGAAGACGGCCGGGAAGTCACGGCTCCGACCTGTGCCTCAATGGGCGAAACGCTTGCCCGCATGCATCTCGCGGTTCAGGACTTCAAGCTCTGGCAGGAGAACCCCCGGGGTCTCGCCTGGTGGATAGAAACCATTCCGAGAATTCTTCCCATTGTGCCGGCCGACATCCGAAGCGGTCTCGCCCACGAGCTTCAGGCCCAGATCGCCCTTCAGGGAGGAGAGGCCTGGAAAGCGCTTCCCGCCGGAGCCTGCCACTCAGATCTCTTCCGCAATAACGCGAAAGTCTCCGATATCGGTACCGGGCACGAACGGGTAACCGGGGTTTTCGATTTCTTCTTCGCGGGCTGTGTCCCCTTCATTTATGACCTCGCGGTCACGATGAACGACTGGTGCACCGATATGAAGACCGGGGAATTCATTCCGGAACGCGAAAAGGCGTTTCTCGACGCATACGCTTTCGTGCGTCCCCTCTCGGGACTCGAAAAGCAGATGTGGCGCGGGGTGCTCTGCGCCGCGGCATTCCGCTTCTGGGTGAGCCGTCTTTCTGACTTCTATGAACCGCGGGACGCCGCGCTTCTGAAGCCTCACGACCCGGAAGAGTTCCGCCGTATTCTCGTGAACCGCCAGGTCTGTGATCTGTACTGGCCTGAAGCCTCGACCGACTGAGCCCATGAGACTATTTGAACAAATCCGACTCGGCACGGGCTGGTTCCGCGACAGTCTGAAAACTGTCAGGCTGCAGCCCCTGTCCTTCACTGCTGTTGTCATCGCCTACGCTGGCATCATGGGGCTCCTCGGCCTGATCCCAATCGTAGGCATTGTGTTCGCGGGGTTCTTCTGGCCGTTCGGCACCATCATGATTGCCGGGGCGGGCCGCGACACGCTCTCGGGGAAAATTCCGAGCACGCGGCCGCTCGCCGAATCCTTCGCCAAACCGGATACGCGCCTGCGTCTCGTCCGGGCCGGCATTCTTTACTCGATCGTTCTTGTCACGGCAGCCGCGATCTGGCAGTTCCTCGGCGCGGATGAAATCGCGCAGTGGCAGATCACGAAAGATGACCGCGTGGTCTGGAGCTCCGCGCTTCAGCATATTCCGTACGGGGCCATCATCGCCTCCACGGCTTTCTACATTCCGTGCATGATGGCAATGTGGTTCACGCCGCTCCTCATCTATCTGAAGAATATGACGATCGGAAAGGCGCTTTTTTATTCGTTCACCGGCTGCCTCACCAATCTCGCGGCCGTGATCACAGCGCTCTTCCTTGCCTTCTTCACTTTCTCCGTGATGATCGGCTGCGCCTCGGTGCTGCTCGGTGTCATGGGAGCCGGATCCATCGCGATCTTTGTTCTCCTCCCGGTCACACTCCTCGGAACGGCAATTTTTTACGGTACCTACTACCCGATGTGGCGCTCTGTCTTCAGTGAGGTGTCTCACAGCGACACCGCGCCTGACTATGAGATGCCCACGCGGGTCTGATTCCGGCAATCTTCTGGAGATCATCCATGGCGTCTGTCAACCAGGGTACGGGGAGGAAATCCTCCCCCGCGTCCTTTACATCCATGACGCCGCCTGAAGCCCGGGCGGCATACGAGAAGCTGGCCGCCGCGACACTCAGACGGGCAGAAGTGGAAACGGTCCGCGATATCGAGATCCCAACCGAAACCGGCACCTTCCGGGGACGGCTTTACCGCCCGATGGGAGCCCCGGTTCCGGGAGGCGCGGTGCTTTTCTTTCATGGCGGCGGCTGGGTGATCGGTTCTGTTGACACGCATGACGCCGCGGTCCGGAGTCTCGCGGCTGCCTCAGGGCTCACCGTGATTTCCGCGGACTACCGGCTGGGACCTGAGTTCCCGATGCCAGCTGCGGCGGATGATGCGCTCGCGATTTTCCGTTTTGTTGAGTCTCACGCATCTGACTACGGCATTGACCCCGGAAAACTGGCTCTTTCGGGTGACAGCGCCGGAGCGTCTCTTGCCGCGTCGACCGCGGTTGCCGTCGCTAACACTCCCCAGCGCCCGGCGGCTCTCCTTCTCTTCTATCCGTCGCTTGATCAGCGGCCGGAAGCGGAGTCTCTCGCATCCCGCCGGTTTTTTTCCGAGGGCGGACCGGTAACGAAATCGCTTTCTGACTGGTTTGCCTCGTACGCGCTGAAAGGCGTGAGACGTGACGATCCCCGGGTGTCCCCAATGGCTGCCCGGTCACTCGCGGGACTGCCTCCCACGATGATCATCACCGCGGAGCACGATATCCGTCACGACGAAGGAAGGCTTTTCGCGCAGAGGCTCGACGCCGCTCGCGTTCCTGTCATCTGGTGCAGTATCCAGGACGCCGCGCACGGATTCCTTGAAAAGATCGGGAGCCACGCCGCGAAAGAGGCGCTTCAGGACGCCGCGTTCTTTCTGCGGCAGCGACTCCTGACTCCCTAAGACCTACTCTGAAAAAAGCTCCGGCTGCGAAGGCGTGTCACGTACGCCTTCGCTCCGAGACACCGATAACCCAACGAGTCTGACCCCCGACGCGGGAATCGGGACATCCGAAAGCAGCTCCTCAGAAAGCCGCCTCACCTCACGGGGATCCTGTATCGGGTGCCCCGCCATTTTCGATCGGGTAATCTGACGGAAATCCGCGAACTTCAGTTTCAGTGTCAGCGTGTCACCGAGGAACCGGTTGCGGGCGAGCCGCTTCATGAGGCTCATCTCCACGGGCAGCAGCTCCCGAAGCACGTCTTCCGCGCTACCTGCGTTCCATTCAAGCGTTGTTTCAGCGCCGACTGACTTCCGGTCACGGTTCGGGTTCACCGGCCGGGGATCAATTCCGCGCGCAAAGCTGTAATAGATTTCCCCGGCAGAGCCGAAAAGCCGCACCAGTTCCGAAAGCGGCTGCCGCCGCAGCTCCTCTCCGGTTGAAATCCCAAGGCCATGCATTTTCTTTGCAGTAGCAGGCCCGATTCCCCAGAAGGACTCAATCGGAAGCTGATCAATAAAGCGCAGAGCGTCTTCCGGCTTCACCTCAAAGAGTCCGTCAGGCTTCTTCCAGTCACTCGCGATTTTCGCGAGAAATTTATTAAAGGAAACGCCGATCGACGCGACAAGCGAGAGTTCCTCTCGGATTTCACGCTTGATTCTGAGCGCCGCTTCCGTGCCGCTCGCAAACGGAATCGGGCTCTCCGTGATATCCAGAAACGCTTCATCGATCGAAATAGGCTGCACCAGAGGCGTGTAGCGGCGGAAAATAGCCTGGATTGCGCCCGACACTTCCTTATAGCGCTGCATATTCGGGTGGATGAAGATGAGATTCGGGCACAGCGCCTTCGCGCGGTAGGACGGCATAGCGGAGTGAACGCCGTAACGCCTGGCTTCATAACTCGCGGTCGCAACCACGCCCCGCCCTTCTCCTCTGCCGACCGCTATCGGACGGCCCCGGAGCTCCGGGTGGTCGCGCTGCTCGACAGACGCATAGAACGCGTCCATGTCGACGTGGAGAATTCTTCTGTAAGCCATATGGAAAAAGAATACAACTGCCGTCCTGCTCAGCAGACTCCTTTAAGGTATCATGAGTGACCTTGCCCCGGGCTGCAACGCGGTGTCTTTTCAGCCCTTTTCAAGGGGCTCGCCGCATCACACACTAGCTGTCTCCCGGCAGGAGTCCGGATAATTCTCGCATGTCTTCAGAAAAACCATCGGCCAAACTTCATATTGATGATGAAATGAAGGGGACTGCCGACTTTCCTCTTTATGGCGAACGGATCGCTGACATCCTGCCGCCCGAGCACTTTCTCTGGCAGCTTCAGGGAAGTTTCCCTGGGTTCGATGATGAGCTTGCCGGGATGTACCGCTCGCAGAGGAGCCTGAAGCACATCTCGAAAGCGAGCTGGCCTGAAGACATTCTGATTCCGGGCGACTTCTACATGCAGGGAATCGTGATTCCGCAGCTGCGCGGACTGCTTCCCCCGCTCTCATCAGACCCTGAGGATCATCCCGAAACCGGCACCGTGGAGGTGCAGGAAGATAGCGGCCTTGAGGGACAGGAAGAGGAAGCAGCGGAAGATTTCGATCCGGAAACCGGTTTCTCGGAAGAAGGCGAAGAGGAAGAGTGGCAGGACCCCGTGAGCGGCGAAAATTTCGAACAGGTGGTGTCGAGCATTCAGTCGCGGCTCGCGGCCGGCAGCTGGGAAGTCTATAAGGACGTGATCGCGTATCCTCCTGAAGTCTTCCGTCAGATCGTGCGGGACGGAGAGGGGCTTACGGGCTTCATCCCCAAGGCTCTCCTCAATAACCTCCACACGCTTGCTTTCTGGCTTTCATTCTCGGGACTCGATTTCGAACTCCATGGAGAGCGGTGTCTCGGCTGCTTTATCTTCCGGGGACAGAACATCGCGGGCGGCATGTCGCTTAACCTCGGCTTTGTGACGAAGAACTCGTACTACGACTACGCGATCCCGCTCACCGTGCACGCGTCACTCGAATACATCATCGAGAGTTCCACGGAATTCATGGCTCAGGATCCGGCCACTGAACCCCCGATGAGCGAAAAGGAAAAGGCCTCCGTGAACGAGGATCTGAAAGACGCCTGGAAGCGGGTCTTCCCGGTGATCGTGCATCTCTTCACGCATTTCCCGGAGGATCTTTCGGTCCGCCGCCGCGGAAGCCCGTCACGCGCCATCATGAAGCCTGAAGGGATGAACAGCCCCGTGGTGAACTACTGGAAGTGGGTTCCGGAAGAGGAACATTTCCGCCACGATCGGGTTCCGGCGCTTCTGAAGGGAAAACTCCGGAACGTGTTCCTCCGCGAATTCGTCGAGGGGGAAAAGAACAGTCCGATCGAAGTGGCTCCTGAACCCGGTGTCCCGCCGACACTGAACTGAGAGTCCGGAAAAACGATTTTCAGGCAAAAATTTCGGGAGGCGACTTGATGTCGGCCTCCCGTTTTTTATCCTGATTCAGGCTCAGCCTCTCGTCCGGGTCTTCATGAGACGCTGACGATCGCGTTCCCACTGCTTCTTCGACTCATCAGCGCGCTTCTCGAATTCCCGCTTACCCTTCGCGAGCGCGAGGGTCATCTTCACGCGGCCCCGGCTGAAATGAAGATCAAGCGGAATCAGCGAATAGCCCTGCCGCTCCACGCGGCCGATCAGGCGCATGATTTCGCGGCGATGCATCAGCACTTTGCGCGTACGGGTGGGATTCGCGCGCTCATGCGTTGAGATTTCATCCGTCGGGTTCATATGGGCGTTGCTCAGCCACAGCTCGCCGCCATACTCATAGACGTGGCTGTCGCCGATCTGCACGCGGCCCGCGCGGACGCTCTTCACTTCCCAGCCTTTCAGAACCAGACCGCATTCAAACTTTTCTTCAATCGCATAGTTGAAATGCGCTTTTCGGTTGACGATATGTGGATTGTCAGATGGCACAGCTTTTACCCGAAGGATTATGTAAAAAAACACGTAGAATGACGGATCATTTTAGCAATGTATGGCGTGATACGTCCGGAGGTGAAGGGATGACGGAAGAGCTGATTCAGATCCGCGTCTGCGGGATTGATAAGGATGGTGCGGGACGCGAGTACAGCATCGCGGTTCCATCCGGATCAACCGCGATGGAGGCTGCCCAGGAAGGAGCCAGGAAGTTTGGGCTTCAGATGCCGGAAGAGGCCGCGCTGTCGCTCTGGGGACGCCGCGCGGATCCTTCAGCCCGTCTTTCAGACGGTGACCGCGTTGAAATCACGCTCCCTCTCACCATTGACCCGAATGACGCCCGACGGCTCCGGGCTGCCCGCGCGGGACACCGGGCGGCTTTTGCCCAGGGGCGTCACGGCGGAAAGCACCGCCTCGCCTGAAGCAGGGGCCTAGATTTCCTTTCCGGCGAACTGCGCCTCATAGAGCTCCGCGTAGCGGCCCCGCCGCGTGAGCAGCTCCTCATGCGTCCCGGACTCGGCGATTCGCCCTGAATCCATGACGACCACAAGATCCGCGTCCTCAATCGTTGAAAGGCGATGCGCGATCACAATACTCGTGCGGCGCTCCATCACGCGCTGCATCGCGCGCTGAATCGATTTTTCAGTCCGGGTATCCACGCTCGATGTAGCCTCATCCAGAATCAGGATATCCGGATTCGCGACAAACGCCCGGGCGATAGCAAGCAGCTGCCGCTCACCCGCGCTGAGTGTCACGCCGCCGCGGCCGATTCTGGCATCGAGCCCGCCGGGAAGCGCCCGGATCAGATCATCGCAGTGACTCATCTCGGATGCCCGCATCAGCTCCTCATCCGTCGCGTCACGTTTCCCGTAGGAAAGGTTATTGCGGACCGTATCCGAAAAAAGCACGGTATCCTGCAGCACAACGGCAATCCGCTGCCTCAGGCTCTGATGCGAATACCCGCGGATATCGTGACCTCCGACCAGGATTGAACCGCTGTCCGGCTCATAGAACCGGAGAAGAAGGTTAGAGAGCGTCGTCTTTCCGCTTCCCGTCGCGCCGACAAGAGCGACCTTCTTTCCGGCCGGCACGGTGAGGCTGAGATCATGAATCACGGGGTGCCCGGGTTCGTAGGAGAAGTTCACATGCCGGAACTCAACTTCTGAGCCTGAGATGACGGGCGCTTCCGCGCCGTCCTTCGGCTCGGGCTTCTGATCAAGAATATAGAAAACGCGCTCCGCGCCGGCCACCGCGGTCTGAAGCTGTCCATACACCATGGAGAGCTCATTCACCGGGCGGCTGAACTGCCTCACGTACATAAGAAACGCGGCAATCACGCCCACGGTGATGATGCCCTTGAACGCGAGCCATCCGCCGAAAGCCGCCACGATGACAAAGCTGATATTCCCGATCGCGTTCATCACCGGGCCGAAGATTCCGCTCAGGGTTTCAGTCCGGACCCCGGCCTTTGTCAGACGTTCAGACGTCTCTTCAAACGACCGGACAACGGAAGCCTCCCGCCCGTAGGCCGAGACCGTACGGAATCCCGCGACCGTTTCTTCCACGGTGCCATTCAGGGTTCCGAGCTCCTTCTGCCGGCTTCTCGAGTTCCGGCGGACCGGTTTGGAGAGAAGGCTGGTTGAGAGCACCGTCAGCAGTACGCTTACGATGCTGAGAAGCGCGAGCTGCCAGCAGAACCAGAGCATCACGGCCGCCGTTCCGGTAATCATGAGGATCCCGGAAATAAAGGTCGGAAGCGACATCGAGACGGTGGACGAAATATTATCGATGTCATTTGTCATCCGGCTCATCAGGTCGCCGTGGGAATGACGGTCAATAAAGGCGATCAGCAGCGTGATCGTCTGACTGAAGAGATCCCGCCTCAGACGCTTGATGAGACGCTGCCCCAGCTTCGCGCAGAACCACCCCTGCATGGTCTGCAGAATGCTGTAGAAGACAGAGAGTCCGGCAAAGAGCGCGAGAATCCTGAGGAGACTCCCCTCTCCCTCCCCCGCGATGATATCGACCGCATGACTCTGAAGCGCCGGGATGATCAGCGCGCAGGCGGTTCCCATCAGCACCACCGCGAGAATCACGGTGAGCAGCATCTTCTCGTGGCCAAAGAACTTCAGAAGCCGGATCAGGGATTCACGGCCGTGCTCCGCTTTCTCATGCTCAGCGAACCAGGAACCCCGGCGCGAGCCGCCCGAATTCTTCTTTTCCATCTCACGCCCTCCCCGACTGAGAGGCCGCGATTTCCTGATACGCGGCGCAGTTCTGAAGAAGCTCATCGTGAGTTCCGACTCCGGCTATCCGTCCCTTCTCAAGCACGATGATCCGGTCGGCCCGGCGAGCGGAGGAAATCCGCTGCGCGACAACGATCTTCGTAACACCCGGGGCAAACCTAGACAGGGCGCTGAAAAACGCGGCCTCGGTTTTGGTGTCGAGAGCGCTTGTTGCGTCATCCAGAATGAGGATTTCCGCTGGCTTAAGAATCGCCCGGGCCAGCGCGATCCTCTGCCTCTGGCCTCCTGAGAGGCTGGTACCGCCCTCAGTAAGCAGCGTATCGTAACCTTCCGGCAGCTTCGCAATAAATTCATCCGCCTGCGCGGCCACGGCTGCCGCGCGGATTTCCTCATCCGTCGCGTCAGGCTTCCCCCAGGCAATGTTTTCTCTCACCGTGGCGCTGAAAAGCTCACTCTTCTGAAGCGCGAAGGAGACTTTCCTGAGAAGCGCCTCACGGCTATAAGATCTGACATCCAGCCCGTCAATCAGGACGGTTCCGGCGTCCGGGTCATAAAAACGGGGAATCAGCCCCACCAGCGCGGTTTTTCCGCACCCCGTCGCCCCCATGACAGCAACAGTTTCCCCGCTCCGGATCCGCAGCGAGACATCAGAAAAAATGGGAGACGCGAGTCTCGGGTACCCGAAAGTGACACCCCGGAATTCCACTTCACCCTGAGGACCGGGGCCTGTCTCCGCGTCACCGTAGCGGAAACCCGGCGTTACGGTCAGTACTTCCTTCAGACGCCGCCAGGAAGCAAATCCCCGAGCGATCATCTGAGAAAGCATCACGAGAATCAGAATGGGAACGAGAAGCCGCCCGGTGTACGTGATACCCGCCATGATTTCACCCGGTGTCGCCGCGCCCGACCCCGTCAGAACAGAGCCCCGGTAGAGCAGCGCCACCACCACGAGACTCATCAGGAGATTCATCGCTGGGCTCAGGAACGAAAAGGCGAGCAGAATCTTCAGCTGCATCCGGATCAGGCGGTTATTGGCTCTGCCGAAGCGGATCCGCTCATAAAGCTCGCGGCCAAAAGCCTTGATCACGCGAATTCCGGAAATATCTTCCTGCAGGATTTCATTCAGCTGATCAAGCCTCGACTGAAGCTTCGGAAAAAGCGGTTTTACCCAGGCGACACACCCTGCGGCGCAGAACGCCATCACGGGGACCGCCGCGAGAACTATCAGCCCGAATTCCGGGTTCAGCCGATGCATGAAGTAGATGCTTCCCGCAATCATCAGCGTGGTGCGGACGCCGCCCCGGATCAGCTGGGAAACGAGCGATTGCACCTGAGAGACATCGTTTGTCATGCGGGTAATCAGGGTGCCGCTCCCGAAGGAATCAAGCTGAGGAAAGGAAAACCGCATAATCCGCCGGAACACCTTCTTTCTCACATCGTTCCCGATGTTCTGTGACGTGAGGTTCACGAATACGCTGTTCAGCGACCCGCAGACAGCGCCTCCCGCCACAATGGCGATCATGGTGAACCCGAGAAGCAGAATATCCCGGGCGCTCCCCCGGCCTCCGTCCGTCAGTCCGAGAACCCCCTTATCGACGAGGGTCTGCATAAGAGAGGGCAGCAGGAGGTCCGCCGCTACTTCAGCCGCCATAAAGAGCACGGCTAAGAAGGCAAAAACCCGATACTTTCTGAAATACGGCCACATGGTCTGAATACGCGCGGTTAGGGGAACCGGGAAATGCCCGGAATACAAAAGCCTTTATGTTAACGATTCTTATTTACGTTTGTAAAGATCCGCCGCGAAAAAGACTCCTCATTTAAAACCCAGGGCTTTTTCCGCTGTCATTGAAACCATTCTCCGCTTCTTTCCGGCGTTTTGCCCGGCCAGCCCCTTCCGGGCGGGGATGCAGCATTAAGTCTCTCGCAGGAATACAGGGGTATTTCCCATGGTGGATATTTATTTAATAACCTATTCAGGCAAAAACAAACCCTGCCTCCTATTGAAGAAGCAGGGCTGCGCGTCTGGCGGAGGGGGTGAGAGCCATCAAATACTTTAAACAAAGGGATTTTATACAATTTAGATTTTTATGTGGTACTTTGTGTGGTACTTTCATGTTTTGCTAGCCTCCACCTTGTTTGGTTCTTTTTTCTGAATCCGAACACAAGCACCTTTCTACTATCTCAAAAACGCTAAGACAACTGAGGCAGTAATACAAATTAAATATTTTTATATAAATCAATTATTTATGTTGTTTTTGTGGCGCTGTGCTTTCCAAGACAACACTAAGGCAGCCAAGGCAATAACTAAAAAGCGGCAATTTTCAAAAGTTTTCTCTTGGGCGTTGCCGCTTCCTGAGCCTCAGATCTGAATCAATTTAAGCACCTTAAACCGGCGCCTCAGTGATTCCATAGCATCACTGTTTGCCAGCTCTTCCTCCAGCCCACCGTCATAAACCGCAACATCAAAGCGCTCGCGGTAGAACTCTAACAAGTCTTCTATATCGGTTTCTGCCCACTCAGTGCGGCGGACATTCTCACCTACGGGACGCCGAGCAAGGCGCCGGTCTACAACTTTCGCCAGATCAATCATTGGCATTCTCCTTCCTCGCCTTCGCCCTCAGAGGAAGCCCAGCTCCATCCATGATCTCGTCAATACGCTCAAGATTGTCAATCAAGGCGATCACCCGGTATTTTGTTTCTGCCGTTAGCCCGAAGGAAAATGCAGCTGATTTCCTTCTGATTGAGTAAATCTGGTGGTGCTTGTCGGTGCTGTAGAAAAGGCCGCGCTTTTCTATCGCAGAAATGGCGTTGCTTTTCGGAAGCCCGCGCCCTGCCCTTGCTATGACATCATCAAACTGCTGGGAATCGTAGATTACCATTACCCCCTCCGAACTTTCCGGCGTACCCTGCACTATCAAGCGGCCGAAAGCAGGGCTATAGCTAGTGACCAGATCACAGATCTTCCCATCCGGCCAGTAGATCTGATAACTCTTTGCAGACTTCTTCGGGTCTTCCTTCAGCGACTCTATAAAAGCCGCTTCCTGAGCTTCAGGTGTTTCTGCTGATGACGCCCACGCCTCGAAGCAAACACGAGCGGCATCCACGGCATCCCCTTCGTTCCACGGCAACACGCCGTAAGAGATAGCCAGCTCACCAGCCACCGCGACAATTGCGAACGCATGCAACACACGCCCCATGGTTGCAGACGAAGAGGCTTCTGGGTATCTCTTTTCGAACGCCGCCACGCCTGCCTTCAGGTTTTCCTTGAAGGCCACCACACCGCTATTCTGGATGTCATCGATCAGCGTCTGAAGGAACGCCACACCCGCTGTCCCATACACCGGACAGTTCCCGCAGTGGGAATCAATCCAGTTCCGGCGGCCTTCCGTTGCCAGCCCTTTAGGAAAGGTTTCAAAAATACCCTTGCTAGGATCTTCGGGATCTGCCTGAGCTGGGATATTGATGAAACGCACCAGCTCACCGGTTGCGGTTCCGGAATCCGCGCCTCTACCTGCCGTGCGTTTAATCTCTTCCAAGGATCCCTCGCCTGAAGACAATGCGTAGAGGCTCCACGCCTTGGACTCTTTCGCGTTCCCATCCCGGTCGGAACGGCTACGATCAACACCATTCCCGATAGTGTAGGAAACCCCTCTGACAGCATCCTTAGCCTGCCCTAGCTCATCAAGGATTAGAGGCAAGTTGTTGAACTTCTTCGCTAAAGCTGAGGCTGCATTGGCCGATAGATTCCATGTGTTCACCCAGCTGGCGCCTCCCCAAACGGTTGCCGCCGCCTTGAGGCCTGTGCTCTTTCCGGTCGAAGTTTTTCCGAAAAAATGAAAAATCCGGCTCGAATCGCCGATAATAGGCAAGACGGGCGCGGCCAGAGCTACGCAAATTGCAAAGCTCAGTCTCTTGGAGTGTGGAGCAATCTCACTGTTTAACCGCTTCCACTCTTCCAAGGTTCCCTTTGCCGTCACCACCGGTGCGGCCGCCGCTGCCCCCAGCTCTGCGTCTGCCGCCTTGCGCGCCTTGACCGTTAGCCCGTCCCCCAGAGCAAAGCAGGCAAAGGTTTCGTCCGCCCAGCCACCGCAATCCACAGTTCGAATAGTCGGAAGCTCATCAAGCGGATAACTCATCAGGAATTGGTTCACGGGCGCCATCCCCCCACTGCTGAAAGGTACGCAGAAAGGCAAGCCCTCGCTTAGAAGGCGCTGGGTAAGTTTCGAGCCGCCCGCCCCAACTTCAGCCATGGAAATTGGCATCCGGTGAGTCTTGCCGTTATCATCCTTGAACTCAACAACGCGTCCCCAACCCTTACCGTCACGGCCGCAGGACTTCCCGACTACATCAAGCCGGGCGCACACGATGGTTTTGCTCTCTCCTTCTCCACCATTCTGCGAACAACTGCGCACCCGATAGATGCCATCTTTTTCGACCTTGAATTTGTCACGCCCGTCACACCGGCTGGGAAACTCGTAGCAAGCACCCCACGCATATTTGGGTACGGCGCCTTCCGGCTCCTTAATTTCTAGTTTTTTCTCTCCCATATATTCAGCTCCTAGCTATCAGAAAATCGTTGTAGTCCTTCGGGTTACCGCGCCCTGTCCACGCCTTGAACGCCGCCAGCTCATCTCTCGAAAGCCCTGCTGAGCCGGGACAAACAAATAGCGTTGAACGCGGCACTATGCTCGCCGCCATCCGCGCGGCCATTTCCCCTACTCCGTTAGCGTCCCTGTCCCCACACAGCCACAAAGTGGCCCTTGGATAAGCTCTGCTGATGCCTAAGGCCGCTTCAGGCAAAAACCCGGCGCACATTCCGGCCAAGCAGGGAACGCCGTACAAGGCCCGAACCGATATAGCCGTTGCCACGCCTTCCGCCAGCCCTACCGGCGTCACTGCATCCGAATGCGCCGGAACATCATCCGGGCGCCACACACAACCCTTGAAACGCCCGCCTTTTAGGAAAGACTTGCTCCCGTGCTCATCAATCATCTGGAGCGCCCAGACCTTTCCGAACTCATCCGAAACAGGCACCAGCAAAAGCCGACTTCCTCCCCCAAGGCGCTGAGGTCCTCCATCTGCATGCGGAATATCCGCCGCGTTGATGAGCGCCTGTACATCAGTCCGGCTTATTTCTCGCGCGGGGGCGCCGGGCAAACCCAACACCTTCTTGGTCTTCAAATAGGGGTGAGCATTCGAAGGCGAGGACGCACTCAGAATTGAAGTCGCCAGAACAGAAACAGCCTCCTGCCGCTCAGCTTCTTCCCCCGCCTTCCTGACCCTGCAAGCCTTTCTTTCGGCTTCCAAGCGCTCCCACTCTTTACGGGAAATCCGACCGTTGTGCCTATCCTTGTAGTCGTAGAAAAAGAGCGCTGTCAGCCCTGTCTTCCAGTTAGTCACCAAGCCACCTTTGCCATCCGAGAAAAGCTTGATGCGACCATCACCACGGCCGCGCCGGTCGTTAATCAGATTCGTGGCCATGAACCCGGCCCTAGATAACGACCGTGGTTCTACGCCCAAGGCCGTGCAGGCCTCTTCTAACGTTGCGTACACAGGTAACTTCTCCCTCACGACTTCACTCCCTGTGCGTAGCCGCCCACTGGCGAACTTCCTCGATATTGAAAAGCGGAACCTTGCCGAACTTCAGGGGGCGCGGGAACTCAGCTACCGGGTTCTTTCTGAGACGGTCAACGGTTGACCGGCTACATCCGCCCAGAAATTCACACACCCACGATACGGGGGCATATTCGGGCGTGGTCTTTTCGATTTCTTTTTCTGCTTTCATGCTTTCACTCCAGTAACATGAGGCGCCGGTTTCCGCACCGTTGCGGTTTGCCGCATTCCTCGTTTTTCTGAAGCAGATTTAAGCAGTTAAATTTCCAAAAAAACAGACTTCTGGGTTAGAAACCCTTGGGTGAGTTTCAAGAAAACTCTTCCCATGGTTCCGCCCTTTTCGATTCCTAACTCCGCGCCAATAAAGATAAAAAAACAGGCAAGGGCTTTCCATTTATCCCTTGCCTTATTGAGCCAATGATTCTTGTCAGCTCAGCTTTCGTAATCGAAGCGTTCTACGGCCCAGAAAACCCTAAAGAGGGTTTCAGTCGGCAATATCATAACTTAATGTATTAAAAAGCATTTAAACCCATCAAACCGTTTTTCTCGGGCGACCGCCAAGATTTACGCCGAAGATGATGCGATTAAGAACCTTCAATTGAGTACCAGAAAGCTCCCCTCCCTGACTGGAACCCCAGCCGTGCCTTTTAGCAGACAGCTTAAGGTTTGCCTCAACAATTTCTTTCGCTGATTTTGTGTGAAGCTCGTCTGAAGGTGTCGTGTCTGCCACGACTACGGCATTAACGACATCTGCCAGCACCGGATGCCGCTCCATTACACCCAGAATTTCTTCCCCCGTTAATCCGTTTCCCGCTTTTTCGGTTTCAGCCGATTGGTCGACGCCTTCGCCAGCCGCAACGCCTGCCCGTTGCTCACGCTCTTCCTTAGAATCCAGTGGAAAAAGAATACCCTTACAATTGCAGAACCTCTTTAACAAGGGAACGGGAATCCTTGTCAGCGATAATAGATCGACATTACTCACATCACGGAAAGCACCTAACGAAAGCTGTTCCCCAAAAAATTTTGGACTTATGATTTTCATCGCCATTTTAAAAGCCACTCCTCAGATACTTAAAACGGAATATCTTCTATGGCAGGCTCAGTATCCCATGTCAAACCTTCTTTCATCGCCTCTTCAAATGCGCGAATAGCCTGCCAATCTTCTCTCGCTTCCGCGAATGGATCCCCATATGGCGGATACCCTGCCAAGATCTGGGCAAACTCTTCAATAGAAAATTCACTTCTTGCTCTCAGGGCAAGCCATAACTTGGAACCTTCTTCCAATTTGGGACCTTCTACCAATTCGGAACCCGCTACCAACTGCATGATCGCAACTCTCCTGATCTTATATATTGTGGTTAATTCACACCATTCGTCATCATATAGTAGCAAGTTCGCTCGCTGATATCAGCCTGCGCTCTTTTCTTCCCGCTCCGAAGGGTTCAGTTGTATTAAAATGTTTTAATTATTGTCTTAATTTCTTAGAACTGAGTTCTTATTTATTTTCCTTATATATCATTGCTTTATATAATTTTGCCTTATGCCTTAGCTGTCTTAAGCCTTTATAGCCCCTTTTAGGCTCCCAAGTGACAAATAAAAGGGGAGGGGAATGGGAACCGCCTAAAACAGACAGAAATAGAGCTCTGAAAATAAAACATCCAACCCTATAGTGCTGGTGTAACAAGGCTAGGCAACAGGCTGATATCAGCGCCTAGAACAACTAATAATCTAGCGCCCTGAGCAACCTCAGAAAACACCAAGTTTTTACTAGTACGCACGCCAGCACCATACCTCTGTCGGCTTGATGACGGAGAACAACTCAGGATAGACTGGAACCGAAGCGGTATCGCTCAATGTTATTTAGGAAATGCTCAACCCGCTCCGGTTTTATGACGCCGGTACGGACGCAGTAATCAAGTAACTCTTCCCTATAGCGAGGGTTTGTAAAGGAACGCCAGATCGTATCGCGGAAAGCCTCCCCCTTGCCAAAATCCACCGGCGCCCGATTCATCCACTCAGCCACTTCATCAGAGAACCACACAGTTCTCTGAAGCGACAGCACGCGAGGGCGCGGAAATTCTGGATCCAACTTAACGCGGCGCCAAACGGTCGAAACCCCCATGCCTGTGATAATGGCAACCTGATAGACGGTAAGCGCAATGCGTCCGGCATTCCAGTTAGCCGGGACCTCAACCCGTTTTGTCCCTTTTGCCGTTCGAAGCGTCCCCTTGACAACTGCCGGTTTCTCCATATTCAAGACCTCGATAGTTATGTCCGGACATATTATCTCATCTTCACGGGTTAACACGCGTGCGCGAGAGATCACTCATTTTTCAGGCTGGAAGATCACCGATATTGGCTTGAATGATTAAAAAAGGTTTTCAAAAAATGAATGTCGTGCGCAAAAAAAAGGCTAAGGGCGCGGTCTTGAGGTCTTTCGATTTCAAAATCTGATCCCCCTACCCCTGTTGGCGTTTCCGGGTAGCGCATAGATCGCAGCCACTGGAGCAGCTCATATCGTGCGTAACTGTTTCAGGTAAGTGCTACTACCTGATACACGTTCAGGCACGTGTGCCCATTGTTCCAATCATCAGGAACGTTAACCATCCTTTCTCTTCCTCTGCTCCGTAATGTCAACTGCAATCAGTTCACCGCCGTAAGAATATGTTCGAACATATAAGAATTGTCCCATATTCACATACGCCCGCGCGGACCGTTGTAGAAACTCCTGCTAAAGCCCCCTCGCTTTCTATACCCGGATATCTATTTCCGGCTGTTTTAGAAAAACATAGGTTCAAGCAACTGAAGGCGCCGGGCTGCTCCCAACATCATGCACGTGCGCGCGGACCATTCGGAAAATCCAACTTTTTCCCACTCGCTGAAGCAAGCGGTCGCAGGCTCTGGGGAAATAGCAAAAATCGCAGGCACTCCGCCGGTAATGTTAGTACACAGACCATCCGGGGAATACTGAGTTTTACTAACCAGTAGGCGCCGATTCCGGAATGCTATGAGGGGGTATCTGAAGCTATTGACGACCGAACCAGACCTCTCCCGGGAAAAGATCAAAACCTCGGGCACGCAGTCTCCTAAGTTCGCCCTCTGGTCGTCCGAGAAACGTTGACTTTTATAGACCAGTAGGCACTGGGTTTGGGATGCTATGGATGGTGCATTACCCAGCAACAACCTTTCTTGTAGCCGCAATCATCTTGTCTTTGTATTTCACTATATTGGTTATTGTCAGTTTTTCAATGGCGCGGATGTAGCGTTCCATGTAATCGCAGTTGATATTGCCATCGGACGCAACGGGCAAAGTGACTTTGCAGAGTTTCACCCTGTCCCACGTCGCCTTCTTGTCATACGAAAACTGTTCTTTCGTAATCTTCTCTATGCACTTCGCCATATACAGTAGCACTTCGACAGATTCAACCTCTGCAACCGGCTTAATCAAATATGCATCCCACAGTACTCCCACGGACTGCGGCTGAGCATAAACAGTGCCAGTGGCAACTGCGCCGTTTTGAATAACGTCGATGCACATCTTTTGCGTGTTCCAATCAGACTCACGCCCGTAAAACATGATTCCATTATCGCCCAACTTAGCATTTATCAAGGGAACGCAAAATTCCTCGTCAGGGACAGTTGACGTGTCCTTTCGCTTGTCAAAGTCCTCTTTCTTGCATTTCGCATAGACTCGATTGAATACATCTTCGACCTTGAATGATTTGAATCTTATCTGCCCATTCTGGCTATCAGCTTCCATAGCGTCTGTTTCGTCAGATGCGCATTTTGTAGAGAGAGAGAGTACTTCTCTGTCTTCATCGGTCAGCTCGTAGTCGTCGAGCCCTGAGGCTTTTAGATAGGCCTCCAGCTCCGCGATGCGGTTCTGCATGTACTTAAAATCAATATCGTCGACCGTGTACTTGTGGTTTAGGTCGGGAGATTCAATGACGGGTAACTCAATGGAAAATTCTTTGACAAGCGCCCTGTTGAACTTGACTGCATAACTCCATCCATTACCTGAAGATTTTCGAATACAAGAAATGACATACAGGCAACTTTTTTCATCCCATCTATCAGATTGATGGGGATACATGCCCTGCACGTGCGGATACCCAATAAACGGATTCGCCTGATAAAACATCGTATCCGCGCCAGTCGTAGTATCCGAAAATGTAATAATGCCGCCTTGCTCAGTCGGGTCTAGACCACAATATCCGCCAATACCGTTATTGACAGATGAGTTGGACATAACAGGAGTTGTTCCTGCAATAGCAAACAGCTCATCATTTTTCATCTTATAGGCGTTGGTGGGATGGATGTCGAACAATTCACCAACCTTAAATGACTTAAACATCGGCATTCACCTCCCCCCTCAGAATCGCGCTCACCTTCCACGCGAGATAGTCGGCGACGGTCTTCTTAAAGTCTTCTTCTGTGGGGGTGGTGTCTATCTTCTTGTGCTGGTTAAATGTCCAGTCATCGCCCCTGAGTGACACGGTGTCCCTGATGACAAGGCCGTTCGCCTCGGTGTAGTACTCCGTCTTAGGCTTCTTGCCAAGGCAGATTGCAGCCATCTCGTCATAGCGCTCCAGCGCATGGTCGGTATTCCTCAGGTTGACCCTCTGCGTTGACCTCTTGCGGTTCTGCCTGCTGTAGCCGTCCTCGCTGAAGTCGATGAACGTCACAACATCATCAGCCTCGTGCGGGCGATTAACCTTGAACAGGTAAATAGCGGTTTGAACCGATGACTTGCCGTTGAACAGATCTGCTGGCATGTGGATGCTCGCGATCAGCGTGTTCTTCTCCAGAATCCGCTTTGCGTACACGTCGCCTTGGCCACTGCCTGCGTTCTCCTGAATCAGCACTGCACCGTAGCCCGTCACCATGCTCGACAACGCCTCGTCAACAAATACAAGGCCTTTGCCGGGCGCGGAATACGGTGGGTTGAGAAGGAACACGTTCGCGGGGAACGTTCCTTTGTGGGCACGCATAAACGCCGGCCCTTCCTTATGAGAATCGCCGCAGATAATCTGTGACGAGCCGTCCCCCATGAGAATCATGTTTAGGACCGCGAGGATATAGATGTTGCCCAATATCTCGATGCCGAGTAACTGGTTCTGCTTGATGTTGACTATCTTCTTCTCAACTTTCGCACTGTCCTTGATCCGCCTTTTTGCGTCTTCAATCATGATTTCCATAGCGGAGACGAGGAACCCTGACGACCCCATGCAAGTATCCCAGACGAACGAATCCTTATCCGTTCTCGTGATTCTCGCCATGAGGTTCGTCACGAAACGGGGCGTCAGTACAACATCGTTGAGCCTGTCGTTCTCGATGGCTACCCAGTCGTTCAGGCTGTTTAGAATCTTGCCCGTAAAGTCAAGATGAATGTTGCTTTCCAGCAGAGGGAGAATGTCTTCTTTAACTTGTTTGTAGATCGACTTGATGACACTCTCGCCGTTAACGGGCTTCCACAAATCACGCTTGTCGAACACAGGCTTTAGGTAGGTCAGCACCATCTTGATCTTTTCCGGCGAGCAGTGCTTCTTGTGCAGGAATGATTCGGTCCTTGTAAGAATCAGTGTCCCGTCGTTGTTAAAAGCGTCATCGTTACCGTAGAAGTCAGACGCCTCCAGAGGCCTCACTCCCTCAGTCGTAAGTCCAGCCATGATGAGCCCACAGAACAGGTACAGCTTATCGTTCGTAGCAAGAAAGTTCTTGATGCTCGCATCATCGTAAATCCGCTGATGGATGCTCTTGATACTCTGCTCAAGAAGCTCCCCCTTGTTGCGTTTCAACTTCTCCTTCTCGGCGTCCGACAGGGACAGGTTGTCAAGCAGGGCATAGAACGCATCAAGGTTCGAGCGCTTCATCTGCACGAAGTCGAATCCACGAATCTCCTTCGGTACCTCGTCGTTCTTCTTGGCTACGTAGTACGCTTTGGCTTCTGGATCGCTCACCACGCCACCGCTCAAGGTCGTGCCGTTGATCCCTACAATGACGACCTCGTTGTACGTTCCCTCTGCTAGGATCGCCTTGCTATAGTGAAGAGCGCCGTTGACGGCGAACTGTTGCACGGCCCTGCTTGTGAGTTCGATGTCCCCGTCCGCTGTCAGTTTCTCAAGTTTGTTCTTTGCCCCCTTCGCCTCGATCATGACGGGAATGTCCCTGCGGGTACTGTTCTGTAACAAAAGCTGGATGTCCGGGTAGTTCATACCGGAGCCGCCAGATTTGGAATTAAATTCGCGCAGAGCTTTTGTTATTGAATCGTTAATCCCCTCTGTCTTGCCAAAATGCCTGATATTCAACGTATCAAGAATCGCCTTGTAATGTTCTTCAACCTTTTCTTCAATACTGGCCATTACTCGCCCCTTCCTGTAACGGACTTAATTTTCACCTAGCAGTTTTGCAAAGGCGCCATCAATTCGCTCTTCAGTGCTTCCCCATTTTGTGAGCGTCATGGATCCGGCCTTGTAATTTGCCTGCGACACCAGCTTCCCGTTTTTCATTAACCGCAGCTCCACCGAACCTAAATAGGTCGTTAAGTCCCAACTTCTTCTGGCCACGTACTCAAGCGAATATGGAGTGTCATGGCAGTCTGATGCCTTGTCAACAATGCTATAGGCGATCCCTCGCTTGGTCAGCGAGTGAATCATCGCATTGCGGAATTGATTCAGTTTGGTCTTTCGGTTGTTGATAACACAGATTTTTTCGGGCTTGCCTTCGAAACCGCTGTATTGCTTGCCGGTAGTGACATTAGCGCATCCAGACACCATGGCGATAGTCGACAAAGCTACAGGTAAAAAATAGATCTTGATCTTCATGAATAGCCGTCCTTTAATCTGTAAGTTTCAATTATTTCTGAATGTGGAAAGGAAACCCAAAGGGTACACGAGTGTTTTTCAAAAGGTCCGGGGAAGGGGATCGCTCCGGTCCATGCTTTAAAAGCCTTTCTCGTTTAGGCGTCGATATTGATCGCAGCCTTTCTGCTCGCCGTTGTCGCAGGCTTTTCCAAACCACTCTTTCGCCACAGCCTTGTTCTTCCGGACGCCCCGACCTTGATCATACATGACCCCAAGGCTGAACTGGGCCGGTGCTAATCCCTGTTCGGCCGCCCTCCTGAACCAGTTCACCGCTTCCCGATAGTTCTGCCGAACGCCCTGACCTTGTTCATACATGACCCCGAGGTTGTACTGGGCCTTGGCATTGCCTTGTTGAGCAGCTTTTCTGTACCAATTCACCGCTTCTCGATAGTCTTGCCTGACACCTTGGCCTTTGCCGTACATGACTCCAAGGTCGAACTGGGCGACAGCGTTTCCTTGTTCCGCCGCTATTTTGCTCCACTTTGCCGCTTCGTAGTAATTTTTAGCATCATAAGCAGCCCTTGCGCTTTCAAAGGCTCCTGCCCAATCGGACGAAGGCGTCCCGGCTAAAAGGCAGAAGGCAGTTCCGATCGAAGCAAGGCAGAGTTTGAGATTCATCGCTGTTTTTCCTCTGAAAGCAAGGAGAACGAGAAATACCATTTGACTAGGGAAATATGCATCTCCTTGTGCAGGAGACGGATACCTTATGCGATAGTAAGCCTGCGGTCTTAAAACCGTCTACTCCCATCTACCTCGTATTAGTAAGGAGTTCCCTGCGAGCGACTCCTCCCCGTTGTGGAGGGAAGACGATTTTGAGGACCTGCACTTATTTCGCTCTGAACTTCGCCCAGTCTTTCGGACATTCACTGAAAAGGAAATCCGCCCATACCTGCATCATCTGGCGGCGTTGTTCTGCGTATTTTGTCCTCAGGTAGGCATCCCCGTTACCGCCCTTTGTGTGGTGCAAGGCAGCCTCCGTTAGATCTCTGCTGTATCCCTGCTCTGCCGCCCATGTCTGGAACGCCGCCCGTGCCGTCCCGTGCATTGTCATCAGTCGCCCGCCTTGCTCTTTGTCGACAAAGCCGTTGCCTCCAGCCTCTCGATCTCTTACGGACAGATTCTTAATGATTCTGGCGCAGGCCGCTTCGCCTACAACTTTTCCGCGTAGGCTGCGAAAAAGCGCATCCTCATCAGAACTCATCCCCAGCGCCTCCAGCCTCGAAAGAATGGCTAACGCCTGCTTGCTGAGCGGGACAACATGGGCCCCGTTGGCCGCCACTTTCATCTTCTGTGCCGGTATCGTCCACAGTGCGCGGCGCTTATCGATATCAGCCCAAACTGCATGACATTTGGCGCCGGCACGGGAATTTTTGATTACATTCCCCTGCCTTGAAGCAGTCAAAAGGATAAACAAGCAAGCCATGCCGCCCACGTCATTCACTCTCCCGCTTTCCACCAGAAGCTGGACAAAGCGGGGTAAGTCTTCCAAGTGGCACATAGGGTGATGGGTGGTTGCTTTGCACTGCCCAGCCTTTGGGAGCCTGTCTTTCAAGACCTCACTCGTTGCCGGATTCCCTAGGGCGGGACTGCGATAGCTGTTCTCCAGCCTCAGGCACCAGCGGAAGAAGGGGGAAAGAAGGTGCTGGGCTTTCTTGCCCGTTGAAGGCGACCTTATCAGCAAAGGTGTCAATACCTGTGCTATGGCCGCCGGGGTAACCTCATTAACCCCTTTCCCTCCCAGCCCCGGAGATATGTGAAGCCGGTAGAGGCGTTCATAATCCGGAAGCATTTTCGGCGACTTCCAAAGATTCATTTTTTCGCAGTAAGCAAAATATTTTGGAAAAAGCTCATCCAGAGTATGTTCAGCAGGCTTATCACTCTTTACTTCCTGAGAAACCCCTGCCCTTGGATCACGCCCCTCAAGAATGTCTTCCCGGATTTTCTGGGCTTTCTCCCGAGCTTCGGCCAGCGTTACCGCGCCTACCTGCTGTTTGTATGTGTACCTGCCCAGTCCAAAGGTCTGCTTGGTTCCGCCTGCCCGAATGACAAACTTCCACGCCCGGCTAATTTCGCCAGCTTGAGTTTTCCTCACAACCAGCAACAGCGTCCCTGCAACGCCGCCCACATTGTGTTCACCGATCGCTTCTGATTTCTGCCGAACTTCCAACGGCGTAAGAACCCGTGCTGTTCTCATCCCTGCCCCCATGTAGCTTTGTGTGGTACTTAGAGCTTAAACAAACTCGCGTGTGGTACTTTGGATGGTACTCTGAAATTTGATTAAAGGCGCTTTTCAGTGATGACAAATGAAGGGGCTTGAACAGGAAATAGGCAAAGAAAAAGCCCGTAAACCTTGCGTTTTCAGTGATTTACGGGCTACATTTGATCATCAGTGGTGATGTAGAAAGATCATTGATTTTGTCTACTTGGCGGAAGGGGTGAGATTCGAACTCACGGAAGTTTTGAAGCTTCGTCGGTTTTCAAGACCGATGCATTAAACCGCTCTGCCACCCTTCCATTGACGATGGATTTCGAATTCTACCGTCAGAGGGGGATAAAGGCAAATGCCTTACTCCCCATCGCGGAGAATCAGACCTCGCTCGGGCCGTTCTCAAGATTAAAGGCGTGATGCAGCACGCGGACCGCGAGTTCCGTGTACTTTTCATCCACCACAAGGCTCACCTTGATTTCGGAGGTGCTGATCATCATGATGTTGATGCCCTCTTCCGACAGCGCCTTGAACATGCGGGAAGCCACACCGGAGTGGGAGCGCATGCCGATGCCGACCACCGAGATCTTGGCGATGTGATCGTTCGTCTCGACGGGGCCGCCGCCGACAACCGGGATCACCTTCTTATTCAGCACTTCAAGCGTGTTTTCAAGGTCACCGCGCGGCACCGTGAAGGTAAAGTCCGTCTTTCCTTCAACGCTCACATTCTGGACAATCATGTCCACTTCGATATTCGCTTCAGCGATCGGTCCCAGAATGTTCGACGCGACGCCGGGCATGTCCGGAACGTTATGCAGCGTAACCTTGGCATCGCTGCGGGAAGCGGCAATGCCGGACACGAGAGCTTTTTCCATCATTTTGGGATCATCCTCATAGGTAATCAGGGTGCCGGAGACGGCCTCGACTTCGACCGGCAGATCCGGATCTGTGAGGCTAGAAAGGACTCGGCAGGGAACCTTGAACTTGCCCGCGAATTCAACGGAGCGGATCTGCAGCACCTTGGAACCGGCGCTCGCGAGTTCAAGCATCTCCTCAAAAGAAATATTGTTCAGACGCTTTGCTTCCGGCACGATGCGGGGGTCGGTCGTGTAGACGCCGTCCACATCCGTAAAGATCAGGCACTCGTCAGCGTGAAGCGCAGCCGCGATCGCGACAGCGGACGTGTCCGAACCGCCGCGGCCGAGCGTCGTAATGTTGCCCTCGGGATCCACACCTTGGAAACCTGCCACCACAACCACGCGGCCGCGCTTCAGCTCCTCACGGATTCTGAAATCATCGATCGTATCGATGCGGGCCTTCATATAGGAGTTATCGGTGTGAACAGCAACCTGCCATCCGGTCAGGCTCACCGCGTCGACCCCGATATCTTTCAGCGCCATCGCGAGGAGGCCGATGGACACCTGCTCACCGGTTGTCGCGATGACATCAAGCTCGCGGGGATCCGGGCGGGGGGACACTTCCTTAGCTAGGGCCAGAAGGCGGTTGGTCTCGCCGCTCATCGCGGAGACAATGACCACCACCTGGTGGCCTGCCTGGCGCCACTTAGCGACACGGCGGGCGACATTGCGAATGCGCTCGGGAGAGCCCATCGAAGTGCCGCCGTACTTGTGAACAATCAGAGACATGGTTTGTTTCTCAGTGGGACATAAATTAAGGTCCCGAAAGAGGAAAGCGGGAACATTCACCCGCCTCCGGTTTCGGGAAGCGTATTAAGAAAGATAGCCCAGAGAACCCTCTGCCGGGTATAAAACTTTCACTGATCCCCTGAATGCAGTAGGGAAAGTTATTTACTTTTTCAGGATTATATGCCAAAGAGCGGCTTATCCGGCTCCCAGGAGACTACCCAGCGGTCCGGAGACGTACGTCCGGTGCCGTCCGGATGCTCAAGCTTCCGGACTTCAGGGCCGAGCCCTGCCGCGTAAATCAGATCCTCGCCGCACCAGAGAAGCGGGAGATCCCCCCGCTCAAAGGATGGGATACCAGCCGCCTGATAGAGATGCTTCAGATTGCGGCTCGGGCGAAGCCGGTAGAGCTTGATTTTCTCGCCGCCCCGCCTGGCCCTGACTTCAAGGGGGCCCGTCCGAAGCAATTCCCCGGGGAATCCATCCTCATCCGCTTCCGCGGGTCTGAAGGCGAGAACACCGCCCCAGGGGGCCAGTTCCACCTCGCGCTCGCCGTTCCAGATAAAAGCAACGGTTTTCGACGTATCGCGGACCGGTTTCGCGTAAGGATGCAGAACAATATCCGCACCCCAGCGGCGGATATCCCAGGCGCCAAGCCGGATCGTAAGCGCGGTGTCTGAGTGTGTCTGCTTCGCCTGACGGAGCGCCTCGATCAGCGTCGCGCGCGGCGGCGGCTCAATCCCGTATGAGGAAATCCAGGCTCTGAGGCAGAGCGCCTGACGGGGAACCGAGAGATTGAGAAGAGAGGCGATCTTCAGCGCCCGGGGACGGGTTTTATCCGTGCAGCGGGCAACATCTTCTGCCGCCACCGAGTGAAGCACGGTGCCCGCCTCCGTCACGAGTTCCACCGAGCGGCTCGCGGCCTTTCTGAATCCGGGTCTCGCCTTATCGAGCACCGGCAGCACTTCATGCCGGATCAGGTTCCTGAGAAACGCCGTATCGTCGTTACTCTCATCATCCACCCAAGCGAGCTCCCGGGCCTTCGCCCAGGCTTCAATCCAGGCTCTCGGAATATCGAGCCAGGGCCGGGCAAGAAGCAATCCGTTTTCGCCGAACTCACGCACAGCGGGCATACCGGAGAGTCCGTCGACCCCGGCCCCCCGCATCCACTGAAGGAAGAAGGTTTCCAGCCTGTCATCCTGGTGATGCGCGGTGAGGATGACATCAAGCTTCAGCTCACGCGCCGCGGACGCGAGAGCCCGGTAGCGTTCTTCTCTTGCCGCCGCCTCAAGCCCCTTCCCCTTCCGGTCCACGCGGACCTGGTAGGCCGAGAACGGAATGCGGCGGGCGTCGCAGAACGCCCGGCAGGTGGATTCCCAGGAGTCGGCATTTTCCGAAATGCCGTGATTCACGTGAAGGGCATAAAGGCCTTCGATCAGGCTGCCCCAGCGGCGGGACCGTGTCAATCGGTGCGCGGCCTCAAGAAGCGCCATGGAGTCGCGGCCGCCTGAAAAAGCGATTCCGACCTGAAGCGGCCGCTCAAGAGGCTGAAGGATATCGTCAGAACGGCCCCGGATCGTGGCGCAGACCTGTTTCAGGCTTTCCGCCAGCGCTTCAAGAAGCTTTTCCTCAAGCGTCCGTACGCCGGGAACCGCGTTCTGTGCTTTTCGCTCCATCCTCTCTCCCTCCGCCCCTCACCGGGGGACGTGCTTAATTGGCCTCTTTCTTCTCCGCCGCTTCAGCTGCTGCCGCGCCGGTCGCTTTCGCCGCGCGGGACTTCGCAGGCTTCGTTTCCTTGGTGTCCGCCGCTTCCTTCGCATCAGGAGCCGCCGGAGCCGCGGTCTTCGCTGCCGCTTCGCGTTCCGCCTTCGCCTCAGCGATCTTCGCGGTCTTCGCGGCATCGCGGGCCGCGATCGCCTCGGCGCGGATCTTCTCCGCTTCGGCGGCCGTTACCGTCTCGTACTCGCCGTAACGCATGATGCGGTTCAGACGGCGGGCGATCAGCTTCTCAGGCGTAAAGCGGCGCAGATATTTCATCCGGTCCGTCAGATTCTTGCGGAGCGTCTTCGCCATCAGTTCCGGATCGCGGTGAGCGCCGCCCATCGGCTCCAGCACGATCTCATCGATCAGCTTCAGTTCCTTCAGGCGGTCAGCGGTCAGCGCGAGAGCGTTCGCGGCTTCAGAGGCGCGGCCCGCGTCCTTCCAGAGAATGGAAGCACAGCCCTCAGGGCTGATCACGGAGTACGTCGAATACTGCAGCATCAGAACAGAGTCCGCCACAGCGATCGCGAGCGCGCCGCCGGAACCGCCTTCACCGATGATCGTCGTGATGACCGGAACCGAGATATGCGTGAGCTCAACGAGATTCCGGCCGATCGCCTCAGACTGCCCGTGCTTCTCAGCGTCAATGCCGGGGTAAGCGCCCGGGGTATCAACAAACGTGATGATCGGGAGACCGAACTTCTCGGCAAGCTTCATCAGGCGAAGGGCCTTCCGGTACCCTTCGGGGTTTGCCATGCCGAAGTTGCGGTACGTACGGCTCTTGATGTCGCGGCCCTTCTGATGCCCGATCACCATCACGGGGTCGCCGCCGAGACGCGCGAGACCGCCGACAATCGCCGGATCATCGCTGTAGCGGCGATCACCATGCAGCTCATAGAAATCGGAGAACATCATCCGGATGTAGTCGAGCGTATACGGGCGGTTCGGGTGGCGGGCCACCTGGGAAATCTGCAACGGGGTCAGTTCCGCGTAGGTCTGCTTCAGAAGCTCGGCAGACTTCTGCTCGAGACGGTCGACCTCTTCACCGATATCCATTGACGGATCCGACTCCTGCATGGAGCGCAGTTCGTCAATCTTTTCGTCAAGAGCCTCAATGTCCTTTTCAAAGTCAAGGAAAGTTTTTTTCACGATTTCATCCAATAGATAGCCGGCGGCCGGAAGCGCTGAGGCTCCCGGGACGCGGGCCTTGTCTTTCCGATATTCCTTGTAGTTTAGCGGCTATGGGCTGAAAAGAAAAAAGCGGGACCTCATCCGTACGGACGAAGCCCCGCGTTACCCGGCATCTTACTGAGCCTCAGCCGGGACTCTTTTTACGCTCTGCGCCAGACTGTGCCTTCCGCCTTGTCGAGCAGCGTAATGCCCTTCGCGAGCAGCTCGTCCCGGATCTCATCCGCACGGGCAAAGTTCCTCGCCTTCTTCGCGGCCGCGCGCTCGTCGATGAGGCGGCGGATCTCCGCCTCATCAAGCCCTTCGGTCGCTCCCTTCAGGAACACCGCCGGATCCTTCTGCAGGATATTCAGCACAGCGCCGAGCCCCTTCAGCTGCCGCACGAGAGCCGGATCCCCGGTACGGTTCACTTCGGTCGCGAGACTGAAGAGCTGCGCCACCGCTACCGGCGTATTGAAGTCATCATCCATCGCGTCCGCGAACGCCGCGGCATTCGGCTCATTCCAGTCAAGCGGCTTCCCGTCACCCTCGCGCCCCTGGAGCGCCTCGTAAAGCCTCGTGAGCCCCTTATGAGCGTCGACGATCAGATCCGGATTAAAGGAGATCGGGCTCCGGTACTGCGTCCTGAGAAGGAAGAAGCGAAGCACCTCTGACCCGTTTCCGGCCCCGAACTGCTCATCCGTTTCCTTCAGTGCGTCGCGGATCGTCCAGAAGTTGTGGAGCGACTTGCTCATCTTCTCCTCGGTGCCATCCGCGGAACGGACGCGGAGCGGACCGGAGTGCATCCAGTAGTTCGCGAACTTCTTCCCGTTCGCCGCTTCGCTCTGCGCCACTTCGTTCTCGTGGTGCGGGAAGATGAGGTCAGGGCCGCCGCCATGAATATCGAAGTTTTCCCCGAGGTAATGGCAGCTCATCGCCGAGCACTCGATATGCCAGCCCGGACGGCCGGCGCCCCAGCGGCTTTCCCACTGCGGCTCGCCCGGCTTCGCCTTCTTCCAGAGCACAAAGTCGAGAGGATCACGCTTCCCCTCTGCGACATCGATACGCGCGCCGGACTGCAGGTCATCGATACTCTTTCCGGAAAGCTTCCCGTAGGCCGGGAACTTGCGGACCGCATAATCCACGTCTCCGTCGCCTCCAACGTAGGCGTAGCCCTTATCAACGAGTTTTCCAATGATGCCGAGCATCTGCGGAATGAAATCCGTCGCGTGAGGCTCATAGGTCGGAGGAAGGCAGCCGAGGGATTCCATATCTTCCTGCATCGCCTTCGTGTAGAAATCCGTCAGTTCTTTTGTCGAAATGCCTTTCTCGGCCGCGCGGCGGATGATCTTGTCATCCACATCCGTAACGTTCCGGACAAAGGTGACCTCGTTCCCGCGCTCCATCAGCCAGCGGCGGATCACGTCAAACGCCACAAAGGTGCGGCCGTGCCCGATGTGGCAGTAGTCATAGACCGTCACCCCGCAGACATACATCCCCACCTTTCCCTCTTTGATGGGTTTGAAGGTTTCCTTTTTGCGGCTCATTGTGGAGTAGAGCGTCAGAGGTTTCGTGATAGTCATATGGGCAGTGCCCCTCCAGGACAGAATTGGCTCTCGGATCGGAAAGCCTCGGACGCGGACCGCGGGACCTCTCTTCCCGCGATTCCGGTGCTTTCCCTTTCGAGCGGTTAAAATCGTGGGAAAAGTATAGCCGTTCAGAATCGCCCTCAGCGGACAGCGGTCCCGGTTTTGCCCGGCCGCTTTGCGGCTTTTCTCATTTTTTCTAGGTCTGATACCTCATGCTGAAGCACACTTTCAGAAGCGCGGCGCTTGCCCTCTTCATTAGCCTCGCGGCCGTTCCGGCTTTTTCACAGACGGTCCTTTACCCGATTCCTGAGCAGCAGAAGGCTCCGGAAACCGAGCAGGACTACCCGATCTTCGTGAACCGGATGATCGCGGACGGGAACTACACAAAAGCGCTTCAGTACGCGGATGAGGGGCTCGCCAAAAATAAGCGGAATGTCGCCCTGATGTTTAAGCGCGCGACGATTCTCGAGCACCTGGGGCGGCGGGATGAAGCGATGGCGGCCTATCAGCAGCTGATCAACGCTTACCCCGAGATTCCGGAGCCTTATAACAACCTCGCCATCCTGACGGCTGACGGCGGCAAGGGCGATATCGATCACGCGATCGAACTCCTTGACCGGGCGATCACCGCGAATCCGAATTTCGCAACGGCGCACGAAAACCTGGGAGACCTATACGCGCTGAAGGCTCTGCAGAATTACCGTCTTGGGATGCCGGCGAACACCCCTGCTAACCGCGACGCCCGCCGCCGCGTGAGTGAAAAAATCGCGATGCTGCAGATCGCGACCGGGAACGACCCGGATCCGGATCTGCTGAAGCAGCCGGGCGCGGAAAAGATCCCGGCGCTTCAGGAAAAGCCCGCGGCGAAGGCGGACCCGGTTGAAGCGAAGCGGAGCGCCGCTGCGGCTGCCGTGCTGAAGAACCGCGCGGCAAAGAAAACCGCTCCGGCCAAAGCGGCGTCCAATACGGTGACCACGACCACAGGCGGCATCACGGAAACGGTTCAGAAACTCCCCGCTCCCGCGGCTGCCGCCCCGGCACAGGCTTCAGCACCGCAGCCTGGCAGCTACAGCGCGAAGGAAAACGGCACCGGGAGCACCACGAAGAGCACGCTCTTCAAGCCGCTTCCCGAACTGAACTGAGACTCAACACTCCAGGCGTGAACCGCTACAATGGGATGCCTCTCAGGCGGGAGTCCAAACCGGTCCTTTTTTCCGGTTTCTTCCCCCGCTGAGACACTTAATTACCAGTTACCAGCAAGAGGACTGACAGCATGATTCGTCTTACGACCAACCAGGGCGCGATTGAACTTGAGCTCGACAGCGAAAAAGCTCCGATCACCGCGAAGAACTTCGAACGCTACGTCACCGAAGGTTTCTACGACGGCACCATCTTCCACCGCGTCATCAAGGGCTTCATGATCCAGGGCGGCGGCTTCACGGCCGGCATGAGCGAGAAGCAGACTCACGATCCGATCGTGAACGAGGCGAAGAACGGCCTGAAGAACGACAAGTACACGATCGCGATGGCCCGCACGAGTGACCCGGATTCCGCCACCGCCCAGTTCTTCATCAACGTTGCCAATAACGATTTCCTCAACTACAACCCGGGCAATCCGGGGTATGCTGTTTTCGGCCGTGTGACGAAGGGCACCGAGGTGGTGGACGCCATCGCCAAGGTCCGCACCGGACGCCGCGGCTGGTACGACGATGTGCCGCTTGAAGACATCGTCATCCTCAAGGCCGAAGCGCTGTAACAAGGCCTCCGGGCGCAGCCTGCGCCCGGGGAACGGACCTGCAAAGGAAAAGGAATCGCTTGAGAAATGGCTGAAATGATTGCGCCGGCTCTTGCCGGCACCAAAGAAATAGCTCCGCTTGAAAATCCGGTTTTCATCTCGGACCTGCATCTCGCCCCGGAGCACGATAAGACGCTGATGCAGTTCTTCCGCTTCATGAAGACACAGGTGCCTTACTACAGCGAGCTTGTGATTCTCGGCGACCTTTTCGATTTCTGGCTCGGTGACGACACCATTTCGTCCGCGGAGTCCGTAGTCAAGGCGCTCGCCTACGCCTCCTCCATCGGGAAGCGCGTTCTGATTGCCCAGGGGAACCGTGACGTGATGCTCGGCCGCGACTTTGCCGCGGCCTGCGGCGCCACGCTTCTCGCGCCTGAAGTCGCGGTGAAGTGCATTGGGAAAACCATCCTTCTCTCGCACGGCGATGAGTGGTGCACGAAGGACGAGGAGTATCAGAAGTTCCGCGCGATGACCCGTGACCCGCAGTGGCAGCTCTCCGCACTCAGCCTTCCGGTTGAGAAGCGTATTGAGCTTGCCCGCCAGGCGCGCGCTCAGTCCGAAACCACGAAGGGCAGCAAATCCGCCGCCATCATGGATGTGGTGGATGTGGATGTCTACAAGGCCGCCAAAGCGCATAACGCGGATATCGTGATTCACGGTCACACACATAAGCCGGCGAGCCACGAACTCGCGGATATCGAGCGCTGGGTGATTCCCGACTGGGATCTCGATTCCGGTGAGGGGAAAGATCACTGGGGCTATATCCGCACGGTGAACGGTCAGCGTCTGCAGATCATCATGTAAGCCGCACGCAGCCCGCGCTGATGAAGGAGAAGATTCCGAGCCTCACGCCCGGATCTCCTCCTTTTTTTGTGTCCGCGTTATTCTTAGATTCAGCCGGAATCCGCTCTTACTCCTGAAGGAGACTCTATGTCTGCGACACCTAACCCCATGACCGATACGCTTCGCGCCCACACCTCAGTCCGGGCCTTTACTGATGAACCGGTGAGCCAGGAAGATCTCGAAGCGATATATGAATCCGCCCGCGCGGCAAGCTCCACCTGCTTTCTGCAGGTCACCACGGTTATCCGGATCACGGATAAAGAACTGAAGGCGAAGCTCGCGGAACTCGCCGGCAATCAGAAGCACATCATCGCGGCGCCCGAATTCTGGGTGTTCTGCGCGGATTATCACCGCGATCAGGTCCTCGTGCCGAAGGCGGATCTCGGCTGGACCGAGCAGCTGATTGTGGGTTGCGTGGATGCCGCGATTCAGGCTCAGAACGCCTTTGCCGCGCTTGAAGCCCTGGGACTCGGCGGGGTTTACGCGGGCGGCATCCGGAATCATATTGAGGAAGTGGACCGTCTCCTTAAGCTTCCGCAGAATACCTTCCCGGTGGTCGGCCTCGCGTTCGGGCACCCTGCGCATAAGAATGAACTGAAACCCCGGCTCCCCGCTTCCATCACGCTCTGCGAAAACGCCTATCAGGAACCCGATCCGGCGAAACTGAAAGCCTACGATGAGCAGATGAGGAACTATTACCAGCATCGCTCGTCCAACGCGAAAGACACCGCCTGGTCTGATGAGCTCGAAAGAATTCTGCTTCGCGAACGCCGTCCGTTCGTCCTCGGCTTCCTGCAGAAAAAGGGATTCGCGGAAAAGTAAGAGAATCCTCTTGCAAAAGTAAACCGGCATTTTCAAGGGGGCCTCCCCGAAAAATGCCGGTTCTTTTTTGCGAGGCGGCTCAGGCAGCCTGACGGACTTCAGAGCGCCGAGTCAAGGAATGACCGTTCCGCAGGGTCTTCAATCGCCGGAGCGTCCGACTCATCAAGGCCCTTCAGTTTCGCGATTTCGCGCTCCAGGCGATTAATCGTTTCGCGCTGGACATCAAGTTCCTTACGAACCTGATTAAAGGCCCGCGTCACCGGATCCTCAGCGCCTTCAACAACGCCGTATGCGCTGAAGTGCTCGTGCTCAGCCTGTTTCGCGGCTTTCTTTTCACCGGCCACATGACCCGGAACGCCGACAATCGTCGCGTTCGCCGCGATCGGCTTCAGGCAGACCGCGTTCGAGCCGATTCTGGCGTTCCGTCCGACAGTCCATCCGCCGAGCACCTTCGCGCCGGCACCGACAATCACACCGGGTTCCAGCGTCGGATGACGCTTTTCACCTCGCCCGAGACTCGTGCCGCCGAGCGTCACGCCCTGGTAAATCGTGCAGTCATCCCCCACCTCAGCGGTTTCACCGATCACGGTGCCCATACCGTGGTCAATAAAGACACGGCGTCCGATTTTTGCTCCCGGATGAATCTCGATCCCGGTGAGAAACCGGGCCACATGACTCACCCAGCGGGCGAAGGTGTACCAGCCCTGGATCCAGCACCAGTGACTCAGCCGCCAGAACTGCACCGCGTGAAACCCGGGATAGGCGAGGAGCACTTCAAGCGTGCTGTGGCACGCCGGGTCTCTCTCCCGGATAATCTGGATATCTTCTCTCACTCGCTCAAACATGGAAATCAGTCCTTAAGGTTCTGGCAGGATTCGCCTATATTACCCGACTTTTTCACTCGGGTTTAAGTGGGCGTCAAAATTTATCCCTGATCGGATTTCTTCCCGGCTTTCTTCTGTCCCTTCCTTTCGGTTTTCGGGCAGATGATGGCCGCGCACACGCCCCGCAGCATATCGACCTCTGGCTGCGTAAGCCCCGCGCGGGCGATAATCCGGCGGGTCATCGGCATCAGAAACTTGGGTTCTGCCGGATTGAGAGCCCCGCAGGCTGTCATCGCGCGGGCCCAGTGCTCAAGGAAGCCTTCGATCGCGGGCACTTCTGCCGGAGGATCCCGGTCAAAACGGGTTTCCCAGTCGTAGAGCTTGCCTTCGTTTCCTGCACGGCTGCGCTGTGTCATATGGAGTTCATACGCGGTCACCTGCACGGACTGCGCGAGATTAAGGCTCGGGCTCTCAGGATCCGCGGGGATGGCTGCGATCCCCTGACAGACCTCGATCTCCGCATTCGTGAGACCGCTGCGTTCCGTACCGAACACAAAAGCGATGTCACCGGGTTCAGACGCAAGGAAATCGCAGGCGCGGGAAACCGCGGAACGGAGTTCCTCGATCGGGGGACCGTACTCGCGGTCATACCCCGAAAGCGCCCAGGCAAAGGTGACTCCATTCAGCGCCTCAGTCAGCGTCGCGACTGAATGGCTCTCCCGCAGGACGTCGACCGAGCTTGTCGAAAGCGCGATCGCGTCCGGATGCTCCCGATAATCCGGGTGCTTCGGATTCACCACCCAAAGGTCTCTGAAGCCCATCGTTTTGATTGCCCGGGCGGCGGCACCGATGTTCGCGGGGAGACTGGGGTCGCAGAGGACAAACCTCACCCGGGAAGCATTGTTAGGAGTCTGCATTTCCTGATACTCACGCATAAAGCTGAATTGAAACCTGAAGATGGTAACAGCTTTAGGCGAGGGTGCCGCCTCCCATCCCCGCTTTTCCGCTGTATCCTTCTGTCGCCGGAATTATTTTTACTCGTTAAAATAACGGTCTCTTTATTGCAGGGAAAAATCACGCCTGGGCACTCTATCGTCCCCCCTCGTTCTCTTTTCCCCGATCTTCTTACCCCATTAACAACCAGGTGCATCTGAACATATGGCCAACATAGACATCGCCATCCGTGCGGCCCGCGAAGCAGCCGACATCATCAACCAGGCTTCCCGCAACATCGAAAACGTCAACGTCCAGACGAAAGCTCTTCATGACTACGTCACCGACGCGGACAAGGCCGCCGAGCGCGCTGTCATCGATATTCTGTCTCACTACTGCCCGGATCACGCCATTCTTTCCGAAGAGGCTGGGCTTGTCGGTCAGACGAATTCCGAGTTTGTCTGGGTCGTGGATCCGATCGACGGCACGACGAACTTCATTCATGGCTTCCCGCAGTACGCCGTGTCGATCGCGCTGAAGCGCGGGAACGACATTCTTGAGGCCGTGGTCTACGATCCGCTGAAGGATGAGATGTTCACCGCGACCCGCGGCGAAGGTGCCCGCCTCAATAACCGCCGTATCCGCGTTTCCGGCCGTACAAGCTTCGGCGCTTCGCTGATCGGCACGGGCTTCCCCTTCCGCGGCGGTGATGACTTCGAGGGCTATGCCCGTGTCTTCACCTCTGTCGCGAAGCAGACGTCCGGCATCCGCCGCGCCGGCGCCGCCTCGCTCGACCTCGCTTATGTCGCCTGCGGCCGTCTCGACGGCTTCTGGGAAAGCGGTCTGAAGCCCTGGGATATTGCCGCTGGCTCTCTCCTCGTTCTTGAAGCCCGCGGTCTCGTGACTGACTTCGATGGGGATGACCACTTTCTCGACACCGGCTCCATCGTCGCCGGTACGCCGAAGATCTTCGGAACGCTCTTCCCGATCGTTACTAACAAGGTCGCCTGAGTACGGCAGAGGTCTGAAACTTCAGACACTCTCTGAATCGGGGCGGTTCATTTCAGAATGAGCCGCCCTTTTTCTATTCTCTCTTGGCATACAGGATAAAATTTCACCCTGCCCGCTTTTTTCAATCCCCGGGAGACGCTTTACAAAGTGACCAAGCCCAGCCTTAACCAATCCACAGAGAACGCTGATCTCTCCACACTCACCCCTGCCATGCGGCAGTTTATTGAAATCCGCACAGAGGTCGCGAAGCAGCATCCGAATATCCTGCTCCTCTACCGGATGGGAGACTTCTACGAAACGTTTTTTGAAGACGCGGTGGAAATCAACAGGCTTCTCGGCATCACGCTCACGAGCCGCGGCAAGGGAAAGCCAGATGCCATTCCGATGGCAGGCATCCCTTTCATGACGCTGGACTCGTATCTCGCGCGTCTCGTGAAACTCGGGAAATCCGTGGGCATTGTGGAGCAGATCGGAGACCCGGCAGCAGTCAAAGGCACGATGCCGCGGAAACTCGTGCGGATCGTGACCCCCGGCACCATCACAGATGGATGAACTGCTTCCGGCGAAGGCGGACGCCGCGCTGATCGCGGTCTGCCCTCCCTCCGGGAAAAAGTTCCCGCAGTGGTCCGTCGTGTCCCTTGTTCTTTCCAGCGGCGCGTTCAAGGGCTTCTGCTGCACAGAGGACGAGCTTCCGGGCGAAATCGCCCGTATCTCGCCTCAGGAAATCCTGATCCCGGACTCCTGCCGGGAGACCGCGAAGTCTTTCTCAGGAGCCGCGCAGCTCACCCCGCTTCCCGACTGGCATTTTGATCCGAAGCACGGAACCGATGAACTGCTCCATCACTTCAATATGGAGAATCTCGACGCCTGGGCTGTGAGCGAAAAGCCCGGGGTTCTCGCAGCCGCCGGCGCCATTCTGGGGTACGTGGAACAGACTCAGGTGGACGCGGTGCCGCATATCCGTCCTCTTGTCTTTGAGGAATCGAGCCGTTTTGTCGGCCTTGATCCCTCAAGCCGCCGGAATCTGGAACTCACGGAACCGCTCCGAAGCGAAAACGGGCCGACCCTTTTCTCCACGATCGATCACTGCCACACCTCGATGGGATCCCGGATGCTGCGAAGCTGGATCACGCAGCCGCTGCGGGATCCAGCGGTTCCCCGCGCGCGGCACGAAGCCGTTCGGGAGATGATTGAAAACGAATCACTCCGCGACGCGCTTTCCGAGCCCCTTAAGAACCTTCCGGATCTGGAACGCGTGGCGTCCCGTATCGCTCTTGGTTCCGTGCGGCCGAGAGAACTTTCCGGGCTCCGGGACGCACTCCCAGCTCTGCAGAGGCTCTCTGAAGCCGCCGCGCTCTCACGGGTTCCGCTTATCTCCGACACCGCGGCGATCCTGAAACCCGATCCCGCGCTTACCGATCTCCTCGGCAGGGCGCTTCTTGAGCTTCCCGCCGTTACGCTCCGGGATGGGCGCGTGATCGCGGATAGCTTCAGCGATGAGCTGAAAGAACTCCGGGAACTCCGGGACAATGCCGGCAATGTGCTCGCGCAGATTGAGGCGCGGGAAAAAGAGCGGACCGGCATCCCGACACTCCGGGTGGAATATAACCGTGTCTCCGGCTACTACATCGAGGTCTCCCGGGCTCAGGCCGATAAGGTGCCGGATGACTACCGCAGACGTCAGACACTGAAAAATACCGAGCGCTTTATTACGCCGGAACTCAAGTCCCTTGAAGACAAAGCGCTCGCCGCCAAAGACCGGGCGCTCGCGCTCGAGCGAAGCCTCTATCAGGGGCTGATTGAGTCCTGCAGCGGGTACGTTGACGCGCTTACGCGGGCCTCAGAAGCCGCGGCGACGCTTGACGCCCTCCTCTCTTTCGCTAAGCACGCGGCCGATATGGAGTGGACGTGTCCCGAGCTCTCGGACGCCCCTGGACTCGCAATCGAAGGGGCCCGGCACCCCGTTGTTGAAAAGGCGCTGGAGCACTATGTGGCAAACGACTGCTCGCTTGAACCCGGGCGGCGGCTTCTCGTGATTACCGGCCCCAATATGGGCGGCAAGTCGACCTATATGCGCAGCGTCGCACTGATCGTGATACTCGCGCTTGCCGGCTCCTGGGTTCCGGCGAAGCACGCCCGTATCGGTTCGATCGACCGGATTCTCACCCGCATCGGCGCAAGTGACGATCTCGCGCGCGGTCTCTCCACCTTCATGGTCGAGATGGTTGAGGCCGCCGCGATTCTTCATCAGGCCACTGACCGGTCACTCGTTCTCATGGATGAAATCGGCCGGGGCACGTCAACCTTTGACGGCCTGTCGCTCGCTGGCGCCATCGCGCGGGAACTCGCGGATCGGATCCGCTGCTACACGCTTTTCGCGACACACTACTTTGAACTCACGATGCTCGCGCAGACCTGCGCTGAAGTCGCGAATGTGCACGTCAAAGCGGTGCAGAGCGGCGGAAAAGTGGTTTTCCTGCACGAAGTCACCGAGGGTCCGGCAAGCCAGAGTTACGGCATCGCGGTGGCTCAGCTCGCCGGGGTTCCGCAGCATGTGATCCGCGAAGCGAAGGCGATGCTTCGGGAATTGGAGAAACGGGCGGAAGAGAATGGTCCCGAGCCGGATCTTTTCTCATCCCCAGCAGCTTCGCTTCCGGAACCCGAGATCGAACTGGAAGAGGAACGTGAGAGTCCTGAGGTGGAGAAGGCCCTCTCCATCCGGGATGATCTCCTCGCGATCGACCCGGATACTCTCACTCCGCGGGAAGCGCTCGCTTCGCTCTACGAACTCATCCAGAAAGCAAAGAAGCAGGATTGATCGAGAGAAGGACACATAGCAGGGATCCGGATTCACCGATTCGGATTCCTGCTCATCCCCTGACTCTCCATTTCTGTTTGCTGCTTCTCTGACCAACAGGCGATTATCTCCTCCCACGCTTAATCAGAGACGGGATCTCTTGTTCCCTCTAGGAAACCATCTGTTTTTTCAGCTGTTCCCCTCGCTTTTCCAACAATTTCGGGACACTTTTTCCGGGAGAGAAGACACTGACACAGATGCTTTCCTTCCCATCTGAATGCGGCTCAAAAAGGCTCATTCGTTGTTTTCTTTCATGCTAGATTGATGTTCAACGTGATTGAGGAATGGGGCATCAGGTTGCTTCTACAACTGCAGAAATCCCCGATACCTAAAGAAAACCTCAAGCCTGAAAACCGACATACAGATTGATGGAGTAACACCATGGAATACAAGTTCACGAAAGACAATTTCGAAACCGAAGTGCTGAAGAGCGATAAGCTCGTGCTGATCGACTTCTACGCCGACTGGTGCGGCCCCTGCCGCACGATGGGTCCGGTTGTTGACCAGATTGCCAAGGACTACGACGGCAAGGTGAAGGTTGGCAAGATCAATGTCGACGAAGAGCACGAAATCGCGGCGCAGTTCGGCATCCGTTCGATTCCGTGCTTTGTCTTCATGAAGGATGGCGAAGTGGCGGATCACGTGGTCGGCGCTGTTCCCGGCACCGAGCTGACCTACCGTATCGACGAGCTGACGAAGGCCGCCTGATTCGAGAGAAAAAAGAAGGGACCGCCGGCTGACGATCCCTCTTCTTCAGGCACTGAGGCGAAGCAGACTTCGCCTCGGTGCTTTTTCTTTACTGGTGCACCGATCAGGTGATCAGTCCTTCAGGAAGTAAGTCACGGTCGTCACGACACGGACCTTCTTCTCATACGGCGTGCTCTGATTGGCATCCGTAATGGAAAACTGTCCCTGGTTCGCGGACTTGATCTTTCCGATATGGGAACCCGAGTCCGCCGCGAACTTCTGCGCCACCTCACGCGCGTTCTTCGTCGCTTCCTCAACCATCGCGGGCTTCACCGTGTTCAGTTTGGTATAGAGGAACACCGTATTCCACTTATCCGTGGTCACCGGAACGCCTTCGCCAATCAGCTCCTTCTGAGCCGCCATCAAACGGCGAACCTGATCCACTTTCGTGGAATTTACCGTAATGGAACCGGTGAGCGTATAGCGCGGACCGCGCATATCCATACCCTCCGCGTTCCGGTCCTGAATTTCCGGAGCCCCAAAGCTGAACTCGGAATCCTCTAGCCCGCTCTTCTTCAAGAACGCCACCACTTTCTGGCTGTCCGCCTCAACCTTCGTATGCGTGGTGAGGAGGTTGTCGCCGGTTTCCTTGAAGGTAATCGGCCAGATCACCTGATCCGCCGGGACTTCCCGCTCAGCAAGCCCCTTTACCGTGACAACCCGAGTCTGCCCCAGATACTGGGACACGCCGGTATAAAACATGCAGCCAAGAAAGATCAGACCAACCGCTACGCCGGCACCAATCAGCCCGCCAGTGGTCCATCCGGAATTTTTTTCCATCACGCAACTCCTTCAATCCGAGAGATCAGAAGGAAAAGCCTCAAAAAGCTTTTCTTTCCCACTATTATTAGGGAGCTTCCCGGAATTGAAAAGACCGGCTTTTTTATAAAGTGTTACAGAAAAGGCATAATATGCAATTAGATCAGGAATGGGATGACGTTGAAGTAGACGAAGGCGGTATCGATCCGAATGATTTCTCCCATTACCTCGAGACCGATGAGGTGCTGAGAGGATTCGCGATGATCGCTCTTAAGCGCGGCTACGAAATGATTGACGCGGGAGAGGATCAGGGCGTTGTGGCTGAGGCGCTGGTTCTGCTCTTCCACGAGTCTGAAGTGCCGGATGCCTTCGATATTTTCAGCTGGGCCTCTGACTACTTTGAAAATGTCGACTGGAACGACTTCATGAATACCTATGTTTCAAGCCCCGCAGAAGGTCTCTTTTCAGAAGAAGAAGCCGGAGCGATCCGTGAGTCGCTTGACCGGGCGCTTGAGCAGACCCAGATTGAAAACGCCTGAGAGCATTACCCCGCATTCGGTTCTATGCTCCCACGAGCTTTTCCCGATCCAGTACAAGGCGGCTTGCGGGGAGCAAATAAAGGAAAAACGCGAAAACGAGCGACGCGGGAGCCGCGCCGAGAACTGAGAGCGGGATAGCGCCCGCGATTGACCAGGGAATCAGAGGCGCGATCACAATCGCGCTGTCCTCAATATCCAGCGCGAGCTTCTCCTGATCCGGTCTCACGCCAGTGCAGAGGTCATGAGTCAGCATGGCGGCGAACGACTGATTGCAGGAGACTCCGCAGGCAAGAATCGCGGCCAGCGTCACCGCGCTGACAATTGATACCCGGGCCGCGACTCTTTCGATCATCCCCCGGATCCCCTGAAGCAGCCGGGTACGAATGAAAATCCCGGCGTACGTCGCTGAAATACAGACAATCGCGATCCCTTTTGCGAAGGACACCATGCCGCCCCCATTCATCAGATGGGCAACGGTGGCATTTTCTGACTGGTAGCCCAGCACAAGCATGCTGAGAATGTCAGATATCCCCATATGCTGAATAAAGAAACAGATGAGTGAGGCCGCCGCGACGCTGATCCCCATGGTGAGTCTGACGTTGACGCGAAAGAGTACGAGCCCCACCACAATCAGAGCAGGGATCACCGTGATCCAGGAGGAGACAAAGACTGAAGCAAAAATCCCCCGGATTTCCGGAACCTGGCCGCTCCCGGGATAAAGAAACCCCATCAGAAGGTAAAGGAGAGACGCCAGAAAAAAGGCCGGCGCACCGGTCACCAGCATTCTCTTCAGGTTGCGTCTCAGGTCCGTATGCGTGATCGCTGAAACCAGCATGGCGCTGGTTGACATCGGAGACCACCGGTCACCGACAAAGATTCCTGACATCACAGCACCCGCTGTGAAAAGCGGCGGAACGCCAAGCGACGCCCCGATCGTCATAGAAATCACGCCCATGGTCGCGACGGTGCCGAACGACGTTCCCGTGAGAACCGAGAGCAGCGTATTCGCAAAGAAAATGAGAACGAGGAAATATTCCGGGCGGATGAGATCGGAAACAAAAATCACGATATCCGGAATCGTGCCCGCCGCCCGCCAGCTCGCGGTCAGCATGCCGATAAAGAGAAACGTGATGAGGATGCCGCTCACCGTGCGGACGCCCTCAAGCGACATCTCCCAGACTTCCCTGAGGCCATACCCCCGGAAGACCGCGAAACCCGCGAAGAGGAAATATCCTCCCGCGAGCGCGTAAAGAATGGAAAGTCCGGACGCGACGCAGAAAACGAGAAGCGCGCCGAATAACAGAAGCACTACGGCCTGAGGCATCGCGTCTCCAATCTCAGGGATTACTTTTTCGGAAGAGTGGCAGCGGCCGCCTTTTCAAGCGCGGCCTTCAGCGTTCCGACATGGCTCGGCGCTCCGGCCTTTGCCGCGTAGAGGAGCGTTACCCGATCGGTGCCTTCCGGAATGGAACGAATGAATTCACCGACCTCGGGAGACGATTCAAGCTCCTTCGCGTAGCGCTCGGAAAACGTCTCAAAACGCCCTTCCTTATCTTCGTGAAACCACTTCCGGAGATCCGGGGATGGCGTGATTTCTTTGGCCCAGCAGCTGATATCAGCATCCGCCTTCTTCACGCCTCGCGGCCACAGACGGTCAACCAGGACACGGTAACCATCTTCCGGCGACGCAGGTTCATAAATTCTTTTGAGAGCAAATTCCATAGTGACTCAGTCTCCAAAGACATTACTCAGACGTAATGCCCTATCTTAGGCGGTTTGGAAGCGTCTATGGATCCCTCTTTTTGTTTTTGGGAAACGGCATCCTGAATATCGGGTTCCCTGCGTATCGTCATCGGCAGGGCTATGGCATAAAAATTACAATCTCTCATCAGGCAGATGACGCGGTTCCATTCCCCGTCACTCTTCGTCTTTTTTCTCTTTCCCCGCATCAGGAGCTGTCAATGGAATTTTCTGGATGGCTTGGCTTTCTTTCAGCCAGCATCTTTCTCGCGTTTGTCCCCGGACCGGATAACATTTTTGTTCTCCTGCAGTCCGCGACAAACGGCTTCAGATCCGGTTTCTTCGTGATTCTGGGGCTCTGCACGGGGCTGGTGTTCCAGACACTCTGCGCCACGCTGGGTCTTGCGGCTGTGGTCGCGGCGAGCACATGGCTCTTCGGAGCTATCTGCGTGCTCGGGGCACTCTATCTTCTTTATCTCGCCTGGGGAGCCTGGCACGCTCCGATCGTGGCTGAACCCTCTGCCCGGGTTTCATCCCTTGCCCCGCAGGCCGCCTGGCGGCGCGGAACACTGATGAACATCACGAACCCCAAAGTGCAGATCTTTTTTCTGGCGTTCTTTCCTCAGTTTCTGTTCGAGGGGGCCGGCACCGCGCCGGTTTGGGTACAGATGCTCATCATGGGAATCACATTCATCGCAGCGACGCTGCTTGTCTTCACCCTGATCGCGTTTTTTGCCGGGGCTTTGTCTCTTCGGCTGAAGAAACCCATGTGGCAGCGTGTGCTGAACAAGGGATCCGCCGTTATCTTTGTTCTTCTCGCGCTCTCAGCGCTTTATCAGATCGTGTCTCATCAGACGGGAGCGTAATTTTCGGACCATGCCCCTCAGACGCAAGCCGGGGTACTGAACCAGACAGTCTTCGATTTCTCGAATCGGCCTCTCCGATGAAATTCTCTGTCACTGCGCCTAAGAAAAAATCCCAGCCGGTATCGGCTGGGATTCTGGAACTTGGTGGGCTGGCGGGAGCAAAGAATCCCCTATTATCAGGGCTTACAGACGGGTTAAAAAAATTTACCCATCATCTTACCCATCATAAAATTCTTGCTGGGCGCCGAGGATTCAAGTGCAACTTTCCTCATTTTCCCTTGCTGACATTTTTCTACGGTCGCTCAGGAAAAGGGTAAAAACCTCTAAAACCCCCTTTTTCTCCCATCTCTTATTTTATCTTGCGGTCCAAAAAATTTTGCACGCGCAAAAAAATCGTTAAAGACGCGGTCTAGGTTCGGCTGAGTTTTTTATTTTTACCCGCCTCGGGGTGGTCAATCCTCTCGTTCTGTCTCTTATCTCACCGACAGACGGTACAGTTACAACCATCCGTTTTTTCCGAGCGGAACCCGAGTCTGCAAAATTTTCTGTATTTCCAGGAGAAACAGTTCGTTAATCTGCTCTTCTACCTTCTGGTACTGTTGTAGGTGTCGTAAGTAAGTTTTCTGTTGCATCCGCTGCGGCGCGGCCAAATGCCCTCCCTCCATCCGAGATAGGATTTTTTTCTTTTTCAATCGAAGCCTTTCCATTTTGTCGGCTTGGGCACTCCAGTAAGTAAGCCGCATGCAGTGCCGGCAGCCCACGTCTGAACCAATGTACAGCGTTCCTACTCGCTGTCCGCATCTCGGGCACACAAACCATCGGCGTACCCCACCGAGATGGCAAGGTTGCTCAATCGTTTCGACCGAAACCGCTAGATGCTGCCACGGTCGATCCTTTGCCTCTCGAACCTGAAAGGTTACGCGTACGCTGTTGCCCTCCAGCCCGATCAATGCACTGCCGTATGAAGAATCACCAACCTTCCAATTGATGACCCGTGGTGCCTTTAACAATGCAGCCTTATTCACCTTGATCCAACTCATCGGGATAGAGCGCATATCTTCTACTGCGTACCGTGTGCGCTCAGGGCGCCTCCCACTTCCAAAGCCTCCCATTTTCTCAAATCCATTGTGAATGCAAACCGTCAGCCTTTGATAACAGTTTGATTTTCATTTAAAAATCGTTTATTGCTTGAATCATCCTGATTCCCTCGAATTTCCTTCAACTTGAGCAACATGGAAAGTGTTCGTTCAAATTTTCTATCTAAGTGGGCTTCATATCGTGCGATTTGCTCAAAAGGAAAGCCGTGAAATGAACTTCCTGCTGCCTGCTGCCGTATCTCGGTAACGCAGTTCGTGATTTCTTCTGCGTTATCTACTTTCTGAGAAACTTCGTTCAGGATGAAGTTTTCAATGTCCTCTTTGGTATTCGAGCAACGCGAGGTGGCGTACCAAAGATCCTGAAGATCCTCAGCCAGCAAGCCGAACGCCTGCCGGGCCGCTCCTTTCCCTCCCTGAGCCAGCCGCTCCCCCGCAGCCTTCAGCGACTCCCTCATTTCTGCCAAATGCTTTTTGTGCTCTCGCAAGCCATCTTCGTCTAGGGCCAGAAGTGACCGCAATTCCCGCTCTATTTCTCCACCATCATCCCCAGAATCATTAATGTGAAGATGGAATGGCCATGAGGTATTGATTAACCTCTTGGGAAAATTAATTGTGCGCTCCAATCCGTCGTTAAGGCTTGCCGCTTCGGCAGTCAGTACGCGGCGCTTTCTCCAAACGATAGAGGCGAGTTCTTCAACCAGCACATTCTCAGTCGGACCTTGAGGCAAATATTCGGCTATGAACTTATCCCGAAGTTCTTCAAAGGCCTCTTTTGATTCATGGGGAAGAACCGTTACAGATGAACGCAGACCGTGCTTGACTGAATTGAAACGTGTCATTTCATACCGCTTATTTTCATCATTGTCAGTCATAGTGAATTGTCCTAATTGATTTTTGAGGAAAAATCTATTCGCTTTGGACGTCTCCAAACCGAATTCCACCACCATTAAACAAGCTGATAGGTTGGAAGCTTCCCGGATTTTTTTATGCGAATGAGCTTCTTATCGTTGACGTTCCAACCTTCATGGTGCTTGAGCCACCAACCCGACCTTTTCCGGTCAAGTGCATAACCGCAGACCAAACCGGCCTCCTCGAAGATTCCGAATACTTCAGAATTGACGGCATGGGCCTCCACCCATTGAGCAAGGTCCCGGACAGTGAATGGACGTTTTTCAAAATACCCATGAATGGCATCAAAAACTGCTCCGACTTGCTCACGTTCCGGATCCTCCGTCATCACTTCAAAAACACGCTGCGCGGGGTCTGGGCGCCCCAGCCAGAGCAAGGGGTACCGGCAAAGGTCTGACCACTGAGAGTAGGAATTCAAGGTTCTCAGCGAAGGGGTTTTGGGCGAGCCTGCACGAATCCATGCAGCAATGATCGTCAATGCGCACGAAACATACTTTCCCCTTTGTTTCTTGACTTCTTCAAGCAATTCCGGCCGTTTATACTGCCTCGTCACCGGTAGCTCTTCGGTCGGGTTAAGGTAGATGGGCACCACACGCCTTGTCATATCACGGATTGGTCCTACGTTATTGCCGCTTGATAGAATCAGGGTGCGGGTGCTGAGTTCAGTTACGCGGCTTGCCCCTAGAATTCGCCCACTGACTACAGGTTCTGTCAGGACCATGCAAAGACTTTTGTGCGGAAAGATATCTGTGGTTAGATTGTCAAACATGATGACCGGAGGAGCCGGAAGCAACAGTGAAATTAAAAGTTTCTGACATTCTTCATCGTTAGTCGGGAAGTTTGATGCGCCAACATCATCTCCCGTAGCGAATATCGCAATGAGGTAGGTCAGGTAAGACTTCCCAGATCCCGGCAGATGAGCCCGCACATGAAACATGGGGGCCACCCTCAATTGGGCACGTATGACCGCCGTCAGTATTGCTGCGACCGCTGCGCTGCGGTCGCATTCTTCTTCAAACGGAAATTCCTTCAACAATGCCTCAATTCCATTGAGGGCTCTTTCTGCGTCTTCTTTGGTTGGAGCCTCTGGCACCGTGAAGTCACTGGCCTTAAAGTCACCGTAAAGTTTCGTTTCGGGGTCGTAACCCGACTCCGTTCTAATAGCACCATCCTCCTTAACTGAAGGCTGACGGGTAATTCCTATGAGTTCGGGCAACGGGGTGTGGTTACCGCCTTCCAAAATGGCCTGCAGATATTTGGTAGGAGGGTCACAAACCGACATCTGCTTGCTTCGCCCGTCATAATGCTGCCAGCGCGTCAGGGAGCTTAGGTCAACCAGTAAACAAGAAGCATTAACCTCTTCTACCGCAAGCCTCCCTTCTAAGCCGCAGCGCACCACTCGGACAATTCGTCCGCTTCTTTGAAAGAAATAGCCGGTTTGAGCCAGCACCGTGTTTACTGCAATAACGATTCGTTTCGCTTCTCCCGGTCTAATCGTGATCCGAGGGAACATATATGCATCCTCTGGATTTACACCGAGGAATTCAAGCAAGTCTTTGATGTTTCGCCCAGCGCAGTGACCGTGCAGACATTTGAAGCCACCGACCGGATGATGTTCGTCAGGCTCCCAGTATTCGGCGCCTGTATCAGCCATATCTGTGTGCTCGGACCTCCAAGGACAGGTGATCTCGTATTTGCCTGAAGAGGTTCTTTTCTTCACCATACCCTTGGACTTCAGAGTTTCGAGGACGATATTGAACTCTGGAGACGGAGTGAAGACGGAGCTGCCGCCGCTGACCTGGCTGGGCTGAATAATGGGAATAGCTGTAGTCTGTAGATGCTCTGGCGTTAACTTAAGGCCAAGTCCTGCAAAAATTTCTTCGGGCGTATAACAGCAACCGGGTTCCCAAACTCTGAGCCGACATTGGAAAGGCGGGTGTTTCTTTCCATTGCAACCGACGGGAAGCCTCATGAGACGGGCCGTGGGGCCGCCGGCGCCAGGATCAGAAAGCCCTGCAGCAATAATGGCTTTAGAAAGCTCATCGGCCTTTCTGGGGTCTGTGATTGGCTGTTTTAAAAAAAAGCCAACTTGAAAATTATTCTCCGAAGTCTCGAGAACATAAGAAGGGGCAAGTGTGATCCGATCAAAAGGGATCTGCGCCTTATTATCCTGGCGGGCAATAACTTTGGGAGTCACATCGTCAAGCCCAATGACATACTGCGCGCTGAAGAGTTCTTTCTTACGCGAATATTTGCCAGCCTTATCCGGCCGAAAGACTGAAAGCGTGTAATAGTTGTTCTCGTCAGCAGCAGACGGGATACTCTCATTCACAAGCCGAACAGCTGTCCAATTGCCATGGCAAGGATCACCATGGAACCGTACACCAAGAGGACAAGGGCTATTTCCTTCACCTGCTTGATAAGCCAAGCCTTGAAACGCGATTTTAATGAAGTCTGCATTTGAAACCTCCAACGGTTTTTGAGAAAGATGCTCGGAAGAGAGCACGAAGTCCGTAGCGCCGTGCTTGTCAATGTCAGTCATGGCAGGTATCTCCCGTAACATTTGATCGGGCTGCCACTAGCTCTTTTACAAGCACCCGAATCTCATCGTTTGTCAGCCCTTGGATGCGGGCGCGCTTGACGGCCTCTATTTCGGAGACAAGCCAGGCAGAACTGCGGACTCCGATCTTGACAGGCGGAGGAAGCAGACCGTTGGCAATGTAGGCATACCAGGTTGAATTGGCGAGAATCCCGGTTTCCTGCTGCGCGGCTGGTTTCCGGTAAAAGACATCGTGGGTCATATTTGAATCTCCTTAGAGATCTGTTTTTCATGGAACGCATTAAACCTGGTGCCACAGGTTGTTTGCAGACCACGCGATGACTTAACAAAATCAGCATGTTATATGATTATTTATCGTTTTATGGCACTCGAGAGTTTGAAGATGCGCAAGGGGGAGGGGCGCCCAAATCGGAGACTGGGTGAAACAGGGGGCAAAATTCAGGAGATGGAACGTCAGATCTGTTTCTTCTCGGCCATCCAACGAAGAAATATCTGGTGCTCTTTAAAGGCAGCGGGTTGTCGCTTTAGACGGGATACTATTTTCTTGGTCTGGTCTACAGAAATACCATTTTTTTGAGCGACGAATTGATAAGCGCCCCCTACAGGATGCATTTTTATTGCCTGATCGACCTCGGCCCAGATGCGGTGCGCGCGGGCGATGGGGGGCTCAGTGCTCTTGTCGGCCCAGAGCAGGATGGCTTTCTCAAGAGGATCGAGGGTGTAATCAACCCCATCAAAAGCGAGCACATCGGCCAGTAAAGTCGGGTGGTGAGAATCTTCTGCTCTCAGAACCCATCCGGTTTGCTGCTCGTGTTCGAGGAAAAGCAAAACCCGATGATTCCCGGACAAGACAACTCCGAGAAGAAAGCCAGTAGTCTGAGGCTGTTTGTCAAAAAGTGGACGGCAATCAAATGCGTCAGTTAAGAACTGGATTACCCGGTCGACAGAGAACTGAAACGATGTCTGCAGGGATGGATTTATAGCAATGATGTCTCCGTGGTGTGCCGGGCAGACGATGAAGGTCGCGTCTTTCCTGCCGTAGGGCTGGATGACGTCAAGGTTGATGCATTGTTGCTCACACCTATCGCAGTTTGCTGTTTTCGACGGAGGCGCCGGTTTTACCAGATCTGCGTCAAGCAACGCCTTCCACCTGCTATCGGACCAGCCGCCCTCTTCTCTCTGCTGTTCGCTAAAGGTAAGAGTTCGCCTTTCAGGAGAAACAGAAGCCAGGAGCTGACGCAGTGGATCATCAGAAGGAAGTGGCGCTGGTTCTCTCTTCTTTGGGCGTGCCATCACCCACCCTCTTATGCGGCTCGATGCCTGACATGATAAACATTTGTTGAATCATGCTATCAATCTCAGCCGAAGCCAGGTTGCACCAACAAGGACATGTCACAGCCACTCGCTTTGATCTGGTGGAACCGTTTTCGGTCTTGTACCTGACTTTGATTTCGGCCTGAGATACCTTGTAGGGGTCAAGAGACTGACGTTTCTTGAATTCGGAGAGCATCTCCTGAATATCCTGCGAACCGCCTTTAGGAGGCGCCTCGAAGATAATCCTGCGGTTTTTCGCGATATGAGTAAGGCGCAACTTGGCGATATCCGCCGAGACGATCCGACTGGTGGGAGGCCAAGTGAACGAAAAATCTGATGAAAGCAACGGAGTCAGATCATATACACTCAGGTCTGTTTTTGAACAGGAAAGCTTGCTAATCCCCAGGCATGATTCTGCGAAAATGGCCTCCAGGTCTTCGTAAAGCTTTGAGAATCCCTTGCAGTATATCGACAGAGATTCCTCAATCGAGTCGTATAGAAAAACCAGCTTCTTGGCGCGTTTAACGGGCCTGGATGTGAGCTTTCCACGTTGCCATTCTTCGCTGCTACGAGCAAAGTCTTCAAACGACGCGAAGAAATAGATGCGATCGTCGCGCTCGATTTTTTCGACATCACAACTTTTCCCGCGGCTATCCGTCTTTGCCAGAAAGGCGCCAATTCTTTCCTTGAGTGCCTCACACGCTTCGCGAGATGTATCCAGACCATCCGCTGGGACATTGTTGCGTTTTTTCCAAAAACGGCTAGAAATACGGTCTGCAAATGCTAAATCGACAGCCTGTGGCCAAATACTTTTGCGCTCGATAAAAGTCCTGAATACCCTAGTTTCAATGGTTTCGGCTTCTTTTTTGCATTCATCCCCGTTTTTTTCTATTGGTGCCAGAGTGTCGAAGCTGAGCAGAGTCTGAATCGCGTGAAGGCCAGTTTCATCAGACATCGCGATCACTTCGCCGAGCTCGCTCTCTACCTTATCTCGGACCTCCGGCTGCAGTCCCTGCCAGGCGACGATCTTACCCTGTCGCGAGCTTGATCTCTTTGCAAGGGCTGAACTTTTGCAACCGTAGACAGAGCCGAAATACCGGGCCACAAGGTCTGCGGGGTATTTCCGAAGAAAGGTTTGAATGGAAAGCGTTTGGCTCATGGGGCCCCCGAGAATGAAAACGGGATCTTGACGAGAAATTGACTATCCGACATCAAAACAGACCCAACTATAGAAAATAGCTTACCCGAACCGCAGAGAACTGACTTTCCTCAAGAAGGTAAATGTTTTATCCGAGTCTCGTTTTTTGATCCTACGGGTCCTGCCAATCCCTCCCGGCTCATGCCACTCGCTTTATTCTTCCTGTTGTATTGTCCATACGGTAGTTCAGGATGTCACCCTTTACGATGTGTTCGGCAACTGCGACCGCTGTGTCGCGATCCACCGCAAACCATTCAACCGGTTTGTATGGAACGCCTTTAGAGCTGATGATCGTGATGTTGACTCGCTGCTTAGCCAGAAAAGCATGGATCAGGTATTCCACCTTCTGGGGATTGAGGTTATAGCAGTCAAGGGAGGCTAGAACTCTGACCGGCGCCTCAAGATAGGTAGGGTCGTTTTCCGCGTTCTTAATTCTTTCGTTGACGCTTTGGGTCGAATACCCGATTTTTACGAGCCGCCCCTGATTCTTAAGGTCTGCAAGAGCCGGAGCCTTGGTTTCGCTAGCGAGGATATAGATGCAGCCTGTCGCCCGATCTTTGCGAGAAAGGCCTAAGAAATTATTTTCCACGGTTGAAGGATCGGGAATAATGCGGCGCCCGTTGCTGTCTTGATAAAGCGCTCTCGCAAGCGAGAGCTTCAGGATGTTGGTTTCAACTCCATTTTCAAAGATGACGCGATAGCGAGGATTGTCCTGCCCTGCTCGGTCCTGCCCCTCTTTCAGGACGCTGTCCACAAAACAAAGAAGGCCGCTCAGGATGAAGAAATCGCCAGGCACAATCTGGGAACTGCTTTTGAAACAGGCCGTCTGAGCCTTCCTGTTGATGATGTCACGCTGCATATCCCGGAAGAGTTTTTCAAAGTTATAGAAGTCTTTGCAAGGCTTCCGGTTCGCAATTTCGTCCGGCCAGTGTCTTGCGTCTGCCCGCTGCTCGGTCACATGCTCGATCTGAAAAATAGAGGGATCCGAATCCCCCAAAAGCGCTCCGGCGGCGTTCAATACATCATCAAAACTGGATACCGTGGCAGAAACTGGAAGACTTTCTTCTTTGGCGTGTTCTTTGGTGTGGACGCTGGTACTTGCAAGAAGGCCATAGCAATCGAGGTCAGAAACTTCTGCTGCAAGCTTTGCATTTCCCTGAAAGGTTTTCAGGCGCGCTCCAAGCTGCATTTCATTGATATCTGTCGCACCGTAGAAAGGGGGGCGGCCCGTCCGCTCCCGAAAAGCGTTGATTTCCTCGAACTGTCTGCGGGCAAGCGAATCGGCTGGCGCAGACTTTTTCTTCATCTCGGGCTTCAGGTCATTCAGAATCCCCTGAGGATCACAATTTCCTGAAATAATGTCATCAAAGGAAAGCGGGGATTTGAAGTCAGGCATTACTTTTCCCTCTCTTTCAGGCCTGCTGGGCCAGCTTCTCGGCGCGCTTCTTCGCGATGAAGGCAAGTACCTCAGCGAGCCGTCTCTCATAGGCGTCCTCGGAAGAAAGCGAGGGCTTCTTGCCGCCATGTTCCTGCACAAACTCTTGAATATTAGGCCAGAGGAGAACCGCTTCTTCTTCTGTGACACCTGAACGGTTTGAGACCACGATATCCTGAATAGTCTTCAACATCGGGGCGTCGACCGACTTGGAGAGGATCTCATAGGCTCCCTGGAAGGGATTGATCTTCGAAATGAGATCGATATTGAGTTTTTCGATGTTGATGAATTTTTCACCCACCTTGAGAAACTCGGATACACGGCGCTGCGGATCACGGCCTTCTTGATTCTCATCCCCTCCGGCAGAGCCTGAATCTAGAGAGTCCGAGACCATGGAGCCTGAATCGTCAGCTATTTCTACGCCTGGAGGAAGCTCGTCCTCGGGAACGAGGCCGCCGTTGCTGTGGATCGCCATGGCGGTCTGCGCTGCCTTCGCAATGGTCTTGGCTTCATCCGGGGTGATGTCAGGATAAAGCTGAGTCACTATCTTAGGGAGCGTTTCCTCCGTGAAGAGCTCTGGCGTGCTTTCTCCTGTGATCATCGGAGCAATAGCCCTGGTGTTCTGCAAGGCTGCAGTGATGACGTCTTGAGTGCCACCGTTGGCAAGAATCTGAGCGACCCTGGCGCTCACAGGCGCCTCCGAATCATCGATAATCACGGTGCCTGGCGGGAGAGCTTCCCCCGACCCGATGAGGGAACGAGGCTTGAAGGTAATATTGGGAGCAAGAATCTGCTCCATCAATAGCGATACCGTGATCGCCTTCAGCATGTTGTTGACCGAGTTTCGAACGTCCTCATCCTCTGCATCGGGCTGTGCGATGAGGTTTGTAAACTGCGCGTGAGTCTTGCCCTCACAATCACGGGTAGCGCGACCGATAATCTGGATGATCTCGGTAAGCGATGAGCGATAGCCAATTGTGAGTACGTGTTCGCACCAGGGCCAGTCGAAGCCTTCTTTTGCCATGCCAAGCGCGATGATGATGTCCATCTGGCTCGCGTTCTTGATGTTCCGGAGATAGGTCAGAACGTTTTGACGGATCGGCGTATCGGTTACTAGGTCGGCTACAAAGAGAATCTTTCCACTGCGGGTTTTCACGCGATAAAAGCCAGTTTCAGGATCCTGTCCCTGCACATCGCCGATGACATCCATGATGCGATCTACTTCATCCAGCTTCTGGGCCGTAGACTCCATCGAGTTGACGTTTGGGATGTGAATGATGGTCTTTTTCGTAACATCCAGGACTTCTTTGAGCGCGTCAAAATAGCGTCCCTGATAAAAGTGGTAACCGATGCCCAGAGACTTCAGATATTTGTAGCCGTTCAGCTGTTCGTAGTAGGTATAGGTGACCTGAGTGAACTTTGCTTCATCCTCCGGCGTCAGAATCGGTACGGCGTCACCCCGGAAATAAGAGCCTGTCATCGCGACGATATGGGCGGTGGAGCGCGCCATCAGATCACTCACAATGCCGCCCAAAATGTTGCCTTCCTCTGCCGAGGCATGGTGAAATTCGTCGATTGCGACCAACGTCTGGTTAAACTTCCGAGCACTTCCGGCTCGGTCATAAGCAAACCGAAAGGTTGCATGAGTGCAGATGAGGGCTCGCGCCGACGGATCTTCGAGGAATTCGATCACGCGGTCTACCTTACCCTCGTTTCCTGGAGTGCAGAGGTTGTAGCGAGGATCGACCTTCCAATCGGCAAAGAAACCATGAGAGGTAAGGTCTGTATCCTTAAAGGAACCGCCAATCGACATCTCGGGCACGGCAATAATGACTTTTTTCAATCCCTGCTTGAACAACTTATCGAGCGCGATGAACATGAGAGCACGGGACTTACCAGAAGCAGGCGGGGCTTTGATAAGAAGATACTGCGCATCCCTCTTTTCATAAGCACGGGCTTGCATCTCACGCATGCCCATGTTATTTGGAGCCGTGCTTTTGCCGGTCTGGGCATAACGAACGGTAAGAATATCTGTCATCTTGTTCATTCCTCATTAAAGAGGGAAGAGTCGTCTTCGTGGGAAACCAGCTTTTCGTAGCGCCTGAAGAGATGCGATAGACGCTCTTCATCGCTCTGGAACGGTTTCCTACGGTAAAGGCGTTCAACCGCGACATCAAGCTCGTAATGAGCTTTTCTCAGGTCGGAGGGCATTTTGTCCGGATCATAGAGATCAGCAAGCGTTGTCCCAGGATAGGACTCGCGGATCATGAGGATGTTGCGAGCGAGATTTTCAATCTGCTCTCGCTGCTTTTCCGAGACCTGCGGCCAAGGGAAAGTGTTGTAGCAGAGATTGCGAGAATAGCGATACCGCGATTCTAGCCGCCCGCATACTGTCCGCATCCATACCATGTGCATGCGGGATTCGAGAATGCCGAAGTCATAGGGAGTACCGTTTGGCACCATATGGCAAAGATCCGTAAGGATCGTGTCGCTACCGATGAACCCCATAGGAATATATTCCCGTCGTTCAGAAGAAACGCGCGGAACAACAATGCAGCTTTCTGGGTTGTTCAGGTCCCGGAACTCATGAGGCCGTTGTGCAAGCTTGCGGCAACCAGGATCTCTGCTTGCAAGTCTCACGGACCTACATCGCTCTATTCGTTCGGCCACTAATTGAATTTTTAGAATCTCTTCTGGCGCACTGTGAAGCCACAGGCAAAATCGTTCTTCACTATGGAGCAGTTCGCGCGATCCGATTAGCTTTTTGATATACGGACGGAGCTTTTCAACAGCCCAAAATGTTGCATAGTCTGCAGGCTCGATGATGAGGTTACCGCCATCGTTCGGCATGTTTCCCAAGAACATCGGCTTATCTGCTGAAATAGCTGAAGAAGCCTTTCTTATGAAAACAGATTCTTTCGCATCTAACAGATAAGCGTTGATCTGGTTTACTTGTACCGTCACTGGCTCTGCCTGCGGATTTTCATACTGATAGAGGAATTTCCTCTCCCTTTCCTTCTTGCTGAAACCGACAACAACACAATAAACCCCGGCATTCCCGCGGGCCTCGTTCCGCCACTGGAAAGTCTGATGGGCGAAGTTGATATGAACGCCTTCGCTGAAAAGTTTTCCCCACAGGGGTGCTACCTGCTCCCCCTGGCAAATAGAGTTTGTTGAAACAAAAGCGCACTCAATCCTAGGATTGACCGACATAAGCTGTGTTGCCTTCTGGTACCAACAGGTCACATAGTCAAGTTTTCCCGCATCTTTAACATCAGGGAAAATTGCGAGTACTTCCGCTTTTTGCGACTTGCTGATGCGCAACGCGCCACCAAAAGGCGGATTGCCAATAATGTAACTGAGTTGCTTTGCTGGAAAGACTGTGGTCCAATCGCTTGTGAGTGCATTGACACAGGCGATATTTGCTTTGGCCTCAAGCGGGAGCGATGGCGACACCGCTCCGAGCAATGCGCCAAACTTCTGCTTCATGACATGCTCCATGAGCCACATGGACACGCGGGCGATGTACGCAGGGAATTCTTCCAGTTCCATCCCGTAAAAATGGTCGATTGAAACCTTCGAGTACTGGTTCATCCAGTCGGTCAAAAGAGATCTACCGCGATCTGGATCTGTATCCAGGATTGCCTTGACCGCCCTAAGTTCGAGCATCTTCAGTTCTCGATAGGAAACCACAAGGAAGTTGCCGGATCCGCAGGCAGGATCTCCTATCCTGATCGAAGCGAGCTTCTCCTGAAACTCCTTTAGCCGCTTTTTTCTCAGAGACTTTGTCTTGATGCCAAGAATGTTTTCGAGCTCTGCATTAAGCCCGTCAAGAAACAAAGGGCCAATCACTTTGAAGATGTTCTTTTCGCTTGTGTAGTGCGCCCCGAGTTCACGCCTGAGTTCAGGATCCATCACCGACTGAAACATGGAACCGAAAATGACGGGTGAAACTTCCCTCCAGGAGAGCTTGCCGCCAGCAATCAGATGCCGTCTGACGTTTGTATTGAACTTCGGAATGCAGCCCCGTTCGCTGAAAAACTCTTCATTCACAAAGGGGAACTCTCGAATCGTCGCGGGAAGGTTTAGACGGCGCCGATCCTGTTCTGGCGTGCCCAGGGCCGCGAAGAGCGTCTCGAAGAACTGTGGAAGATCGCTTCCATCTTTCGCAGTCATGGATTCAAGCGCCACTGTCATCTGCCCAGGCTTAGGGAAAATTCCCGTATCCTCTGCGAAATAGCAGAAGAGCAACCGAGCGAGAAAGACGTTCAGCCCGTGTAATTCGTCATTCTCATAATGATTCAACTCTCGTATCGCATCGTAGAGTCGCCCCATTTTTTCGCAGGCTTTAATGTCTGCAGGATGTGCAGCATATGCGAGCGGCTTCTCGTATTGACCTGTAAGTGGAAGGAAGAAATCAAAATTGTTTGCAAGATCCGAAAAATCGATATCGATGCTGTCGTCTACCCGGCGATCATAGGCTACGAGTCTTTCAAAGTCGGTAACGATAAAGAAACGAATCTTGTATCTTTCCAACTCGGGGGCGTTCAGAAGGCTTTCAAGCACCTCGTTAGGGTCCTGCCCCTTCGCCTCCCGGAAAAAAATCTGTTTGGTTAGGCCATAGTCGCCTTCGCGAAGAGCAATATTCCGGTCTGGATCGTTATGTTCGAGCTTTTGGATAGTGGTCCTGGGAAATCCGTAAAGCTTCAGGAACTTGAAGAAAAAGGTGCGGTCAGGCTCTCCTGAGGTGATTTCTCTGAGGCCTTTGATGATCTTCGCCTGATTGAGCGCCGCCATTGTTAATCCTGCCAAATCGGTTCACGTGGAAGAAAGGGAAGCTGCCGCCATCTCCGTCGATTTGTTCATGAGCAGCCCCGTTGAAAATGTGTAACAGCCCCGAAACGGTTGGGTTCTCCCAAAGCCGCTTTCACATAGCTCTCAATTCTACTGATGCTCGTAAGCACCTGGAAAAAACATTGAATGGCAAAACAGCCAGACACAAAACAACCCAGGGCTGCTGTCCGAGAGGTTTCTCTGGTTTTTTACCTTTTTTCCCGCGGTCTCAAGAAAATGTCGACACACGCTCAAAAGCTAGTTCAACAAAAAATCAGGTTTACTCACTCGAAACTTTAAGAACCACCCGGGTTATTTATGGATCTCCGACATGCAAAAATTCCCCCAGGCTTCCATGATCCGCCGGCGCTCTTTGGCTAAGGGAGCGCGATCGTAGGCGCCGTTGTAGGCATCATTCTTTGCGTGGAGCAAGCACATTTCCACGGCCTGCTGATCAAAACGGCGATTGTTCTCCAATTCATCATCTTTCGCCCACGTGCGGAATGAAGCGCGCGCCGTACCATGCAGGGTGATCACGCAAGGTTTGCCCATTTTTGAAGATTTGATGGGATCTATCCAGCCCCGATGGTCTTTTTGTAAGCGCTTTTCGTGAAGACCTCGCAAAAACATGGTTAAAGCTGCATCAGAAAAGGCGCTCCCATGAGAGCTGGGGAAGACATAAGGACTATCTTCATAACGCACTAGCCCCTTCAGGAGCTGTAAAGCAAAGGAGGACAGAAATATAGTTCGGTCTCTATTGGGCACTTTAATTTTGTCATGGTCCAACGGAATAACCCATATTCCCTGTTCCAAATCAATTTCGTCCCACTGAGCCATTCGCACGGCTTGAGACCGAGCAGCGGTCAAAATGGCAAATTCACAGGCCCGCGCCGACATGGAATCGTATCCATGAATCGTTGCCATCAGTCTGGGGATCTCTTCGACCGGACATGCCGCATGGTTTTGCTTGGGCTTTCTGTTCTTCTGAAACGGCTCCATTAATACGCCGAGCGCTCCTGCCATATCGGCAGGGTTTTCCCTATTCTTTCGTTTATGAAATGCGATCGCCCATTGAAAGATCTTTCGAGCATGCGTACGTGCTTTTTTGGCCGTTGACGGCGCCGACTGCCAAATGGGAGACAGACATTCCCGGATATCCTCCGGAGTAATTTGATCAATGTTCTTGGCACCGATAATGGGGAAAAGGTGTCTGCTGAGGATTTGGCGAGTGTCTTTTTCCCCGCGATGATTCTTTGACCAGTAGCCATGGTTAACGCGATCCTCCACCCACTCATTGGCTATTTTTTCAAAGGTCTGCTTTTTTTGTTCGAGCTCTGCCTGAGCTGCCTGCTTAGCAGCCAGTCTTGCTGCCCTCTCCGATTGTCTTTCATCTATTGGGTTGGTCCCTTTGGCAATTGACGCACGTGCATCAGCAGCAGCCTTTCGTGCCTGTGCGACAGACACTTCAGGGTAATTACCTAAAGCATAATCATGGCGCCCGCTTTCGTCTTTGTATCGGAGGAAAAAGAACTGCTGATGGGGAGTTTTTCTGATGTAAAGCCCTTTCACTCCGCCAATAGAAAAGGTTCCGTACCCCAAATGCTTAACCTCAAGTGCCGTCAGCTCTTTTGTGATTTTTGGCATGGGAGGAACCTCCTTTTTATGATGGGTAAAAATATATGTGATTTTTTAACTCTTATTTACCCATCATACCACCCATCATAAAAACATGGATTTCTTTAGACAGACTTGGACGGCTATAGGCGGAATTCGCTTGTAATTTATTGATTTAATAAAAAATCCCAGACGTCCTAAGACAGTCTGGGATTAGTGTCTGGTGGAGCTGGCGGGAGTCGAACCCGCGTCCGCAAATTGTCCAAAGACGGTTCTACATGCGTATCTGATGAACTTTAAATCTCATCTTCATCCATGCCCACCAGCAGGCCATATGAAGACCAGCCGCTTGATCTTAATCCTGCCGTCACGGCTCCAACAGGATCCAGCCCGAGTATATGGCGCTGCTGTCAGTTTTTAGGCTGACCCGGCCCTCAGGCGAACCGGTGCAGCGTCCCGCTGGCATTAAGCAGCGAGAGCGTAACGCTTGTTATTGGCGTTTATTACTTTTCCGAACTGTTTAACGAGGATCTCGGACCTCGACATGCCCCGTGCTCCTTCGTAATCCACGTCGAAACCAAGGCAGCCCCAAGGAAGGTCTATTCTACCCGCTTTTATTTTTTCCGGTGAGACCGAGGACGCTTTATTTTCCAAAGAGCCCGAGAAGTCTGCGGATCTCATCCTCGCGGACTCCCTTTCTTGCCACAAGATCGATACGCATCGTACGGTAAGGTTCTTCCATTGGATCCGCCTGAATCTCTGTCTTATAAGGAGATCCGGCAAAAAGCGATCCCGGCACCGCGCTGAAGCCCGCGCCTTCAGAAACGAGACGGATAATCGTTAAAAAGTCCCCCGCCTCCTCAATACCGATCGGAGCCTGACCGGCATCTGACAGCCATGAAAGCATCCGGTCTTTGCAAACTGATTTTTCAGGAATTACGAGGAACGGCACATCGTCGAGATCCATCTGAGACTCCACCGGAATATGAGAGTCCGGATAAATCAGCATGATGTCCTCAAAGAAAAGAGGCCAGCGGTTAAACGCGTCGTCTTCCTCGCCCCTGACAGTAAAGCAGGCGTCAAGCTCTCCCGACATAACCGCGTCGAGCACATCGGTATCCGATTCCTCAATGACCTGAACCTGACCATCAAACGTTTCATGAATCTTTGGAAGAACGGTTTTCAGCCGGGATTCAAGGACTTCCTTCGAAGCCCCGATTTTCAATATTTCTGCAGATGCCATGCCGGAACCCTTTAACTGTGTATAAGTGAGCGTGACTATTATTCCTGCCGGAGGGCCTCCTGTCATCAGGGAGATGGTGAATGTCCTCCGGGATACCTGACGCGGCTGACATCAAACGCCGTAAGAAAAACCGGAGAGAGGCTGCCCCCATCTCCGGTTTCGTTCTGAACGCCTGACCTGTTTTACTTCACATACTTCAGGTACGCCCCGTAGCCTTCCTTCTCCATTTCCTCTTTCGGGATAAATCGGAGAGACGCGCTGTTCATACAGTAGCGAAGTCCGCCCTTATCAGACGGCCCATCCGGGAAGACATGCCCGAGATGCGACCCGCTTGCTGCTGATTTCACCTCAGTTCTCACCATGCCGTACGACGTATCCGTCGTATTTTTCAGAACGGACTCTGAAATCGGCTTCGTGAAGCTCGGCCACCCAGTGCCGGAATCAAATTTGTCTGAAGAGGAGAAAAGCGGCTCTCCGCTCACAATATCCACGTAGATCCCTGCCCGGTGCTCATTCCAATATGCGTTATGGAAAGGCGGCTCGGTGCCGCAGTTCTGCGTGACGTCATACTGTTCTGGTGTCAGGCGATCCTTGAGACTCGGCGATCCGGCCTTTCGAAATCCCTTATGGGTCGGCTCATACTTGGCTTTCTCAGCCTCTTCCATCAGGCGCCGCGGAATATGGCAGTAGCCGTCCGGATGCTTCACAAGAAAATCCTGATGGTATTCCTCAGCCCGGTAGAAGGATGTCAGCGGCTTCACTTCAAGCGCCAGAGGCTTTGAATATTTGGCTGAGAGCTTCTTTACCTCATCCTCAATGATGGGTTTGTCGCCTGGATCGGTATAAAAAATACCGGTCCGGTACTGGGTTCCGATGTCATTCCCCTGACGGTTAAGGCTTGTCGGATCGATGGTTTCAAAGAAGAGACCGAGAAGGAATGGCAGATCAGCTTTTTCAGGGTCGTAAATAACGTGCACTGTTTCCGCGGCTCCGGTTCGGCCGGTACACACGTCTTCATAAGTTGGATTGGCAACGGTGCCATTGGCGTATCCGGACTCAGACACCCTGACACCAGCAACCTTCGACATGAAGTGTTCAGTTCCCCAGAAGCAGCCGCCGGCGAGATAAATCTCCTTCTCTCCCGCCCGGGGCTTTTCCGCGGGAAGCATTCTTGTATCTTTTTCCATGGATTGAGCTCCTCCCCTGCTGCAGGCAATCAGAAGAGAAAACGAAGCCGCTCCCAAGGCCAAAGTCCGTCTCAGCATCGTCTCTTCCTCCCTTCGGGATTAATAACCATTTTCAATATCAGCAGTATAGCGTCCGAATCTTTTTCTCATAAGGGCTTCAGTGTCACAGACAGCATTGAAGATATCTGACGCAAATTCAGTCAGTTTCCTGTTCCAAGAAGACTCCCAGTGCATAGAGTTTTCCGACAGAAATAAGCCTCTCGCTTTTCTGAGTCTCCATTTAAAATGATTCCCGTTTTCTACCACCCCCAACATAAAACACAGGGTTGCCATGACCTGCTTGAAAGAAATTCCCGGACTTGATAACGCTAAGCTAGAAAAGGCGGTTGCTATCCGCAAGGCTTATGACGAGAACCAGATTTCACTTGAAGAAGCGCAGCGTCAGCTGAAGAGCGAAATCCAGTCTCTGAAACCCTGGGAGATCGCCCAGATCGAACAGAACATCAGCCCTGAAGAAGGCGATGAAGCCTGCCGTCTGAATCGGATTTCCGACATTTTCAAGATCTACGGTCCCATCATGGATCGCAGCCGTCCTGAGCTGCCCGAGGATCATCCGATTGCCCGCTACTTCTGGGAAAACGACAAGGAACGCGGCATTGTTAAAGAGATCGAGGATCTGGCGCAGTATCCCGTGATCCGCAATCAGTGGCTCGATATTTATGATCGCCTCGCCGAGATCAAGAAGCATTTTTCCAGGAAGCAGAATCAGCTTTACTCGGTGCTTGAAAAGAAGGGCTTTGACCGCCCGTCCACTCATATGTGGCTCTTCGACGACACGATCCGGGATGAAATCCGCGATAACCGCGCGCTTCTCGAAGCTGGGTCTGATGACGAATTCCTCTCCCGTCAGCAGGATCTGATTGACGATCTGACCGATCTTATGAATAAGGAAGAGCAGATTCTTCTTCCGACTTCCCTCATGCTGATCAGCAGTAAGGAGTTCGATGACATGCGCTCGGGCGACGCTGAGATCGGCTACGCCTGGCTTGAAAATACCGGCGCTGCCCTTGCGGCTGCCCCGGTTGCTTCGGCTCCGGCCGCCGCGGCTGAAGCAACGGACTTTGTCGGCGACCTTCAGAAGCTTCTTGCTAAGTACGGTCTGGCGTCTGGAGCCGGCTCTGATGAGAAGCTTGAAATGCGAAACGGGAAACTCACGCTTGATCAGGTGAACCTCGTACTGCAGAACCTGCCTCTTGATATCTCCTTCGTCGACGAAAATGATCTCGTCGCGTTCTACTCCGATACGGAACATCGTATCTTCCCCCGAAGCAAGAACGTGATTGGCCGTCAGGTGCGTAACTGCCACCCGAAGACGAGCGTGAAGTATGTGGAAGAAATCCTTGCGAAGTTCAAGGCCGGAGAAGAGGATGTTGCTGACTTCTGGATCAATAAGAAGGACGCTTTCATCTACATTCGATACGTTGCCGTGCGTGATGCGGATGGCAAGTTCCGCGGCGTTCTTGAGACGATGCAGGACTGCACCCGTATCCGCGAACTGACGGGATCCCGCACACTGCTCACCTGGAGCAACGAAACCCATGCCCCCGAACGGGTCTATGGCATCTCGGAACCCGGTACCAGCGACGACGCCCCGGTGACAAAGGATGGCAACCTGACCGGCAAAGCGTCTGACGCAGCCGAAACCCCTTCCATCATTGACACCCTGACGGAATCCACCCGACTTGAGGATATTCTGAATGCCTTCCCCTGGCTGAAGGATGAACTGTCTACCATTTCGCCAGTCTTCAAAGCCCTTAAGACGCCGCTCGCAAGGATCATGATCCCCAAGGCCACGGCTGGTGACATGAGCCGCCACAGCGGTCTTTCTATTGATGAGCTGAAGTCCGCTTTGCTTGCTCTGATTGCCAAGCACTAAAAGAAGCCTTTTAAGCTCTTTCAATCCCCTTTGACTTCCTATGGGAGGTCTGAGGGGATTTTATTTTCTTTGCTCATGTATTTGTCTTGACGGAATTCCTCTCTAAGCCTGCAGCTCTGATCCAATGACAAATCGATGCAATATCCGTAGGTGAAACAGGTTAATATTGTCAGGATTCAGGGCACTTCGCTGAAAGAATCAGCAAATGCCCTCCCGTTTATGACCGCTTTCTACGTGAATTCCGAAACGGTCACGGCAAGGGAATTAAGTCATTAAAAATAGTACTTGATTCCAATCTAGGCAAGATCGGTGTCAAAGCGCTGTTTTTCAACGTTTTTGAGTCAGAAATTCAGCCTTATCTGTTTGATACCCTCTCCGTATGCCCTAAGCTTGCCGCTTATTTAGTTTTTAAGGCCTTTCATGATACTGAGGAATCTTTTTTCTGGTTCAAGCCTGAAAAGACTCTTAGGCTATTTGCCCCCCTATAAAGGCATCATCGCGCTTTCCATTTTTTTCATGGTATCAGCAGGCGCAGCATCTTCTTTGATCGCCTGGCTGCTGGGCAAACTGACAGATGTGGGGTTCTATAACCAGGCCGCCTGGATTATCGTCGCAGCACCGCTTGGACTGATTGGCGTGTCTTTCCTCCACGGCGGCAGCATGTTTATGAGCAACTATCTGCTTGGGAAAGTCAGCCAGTCCGTATCTGCCACACTGCGTCAGCAGATGTTTCATCGGTTGCTGCGGTGGCCTTCTGCTGCCTATCAGAACAACTCCACCGGTGCCATCACGTCCAAGTTTGTGTTTGAAGCGAATGCCATGCTTTCAAACGCAACAAAATCCTGCATCATTCTGGTCCGTGATTCAAGTCAGGTAGTCGGTTTGGTGGCCACTCTCTTCTGGCAGGACTGGAAGCTTTCGCTCGTTGCTCTGATTATCGGACCTCTGATCTTCCTGCTTCTTAGATATGTAGCGATAAAAATGAAGTCAGTCATGGCCTCGTGCCAGGAATCTTTTGCCAGTATTCTTTCACGCGTTAAGGAAGTATACGAAGCACACCGTCTTATCAAAATTTCCAATACATATAAGGCTGAGTACGACCGTTTTGCTCACATCAATAATGAAATTTACAAAATGATGGTGAGGATGACGAAAGTCACAACGCTTGGAACTCCGGCGTCTCAGCTCCTCTGCATGATCGGTATTGCGGTTGTTCTGACTTTTGCGGTATTTCAGATGCAGAACGGCGCTCTCGACCGGGGGCAGTTTGTTACGTTCCTTGCTGCTCTCCTGCTCCTGATTCCTCCGGTCAAAAACCTAGCTGGCATGAATACAGGCTTCATCATGATCAGGATGGCAGCGGACAGCATTTTTGCCACCCTGGATGAAAAGGAAGAGGAAGATAATGGCAAAACCGAACTGGATTACTGCAGCGGACAGGTAGTCTTTGACCATGTTTCTCTTCGCTATCCCAGCGCTGAAAGAGATGCTGTTCATGACTTCAACCTGACAGTCAATCCCGGCGATTCGGTTGCTCTTGTAGGCTTCTCGGGATCAGGAAAGACCTCTCTGGTGAACATGATCCCGCGGTTCTGGAATCCAACGTCAGGACGTATTCTCATTGATGGCTATGACACCCGTGATATCACACTAAAGAGCCTGAGAAAACAAATCGCCATTGTCTCTCAGGATGTCATTCTCTTCGACGATACGATACGGAACAACATTGCCTACGGTGTTCCTGACGCGACAGAAGCTCAAATTAATAAGGCCATTGATGATGCGGCCCTGAGGGAATTCATCGATGCACTGCCAAAGGGTTTGGAGACTCCGGTTGGTGAAGCAGGAAATTTCCTCTCAGGGGGGCAGAAACAGCGCATTTCTATTGCACGCGCCATTCTGAAGGATGCCCCGATTCTGATTCTGGATGAGGCGACCAGCGCTCTGGACAGCTTCAGCGAAACCCATATCAAAAACGCTTTGGCAAAACTGATGAAGGGCAGAACAGTGTTCATTGTCGCTCACAGACTTTCAACAGTATCCGGAGCCACAACTATTGTTGCGATGGCTGAGGGGGAGGTGAAAGAGATCGGGACGCGGGATGAGCTACTGAAGAAAGGCGGTCTCTTCGCGAATCTCTGCCACCTGCAATCTCTTCATGTTTTGGAATCAGAATGATCAATATACTGAAGCATAGAGACGAAAACCTAGTGAGGCTTTATAAGTACTTTCTTCCTTATAAAGGCAAGATAGCTGTCGCCAGTATTTTTCTGATTGCCACCGCATTAACTTCATCCGCTACAGCCACACTTTTAGGTAAGCTGACCGATGTGAGCTTTTACCAAGGCGGTAGCTGGCTGGTTTTTGCTTTGCCTGCTGCATTGATCGCGGTCACTCTGGTCTTTGCCATTTCGACAGTCCTGAGCGCCTATATCATGTCTCAGGTAAGCCAGTCTGTACTGGTGACTCTACGAAAGGAACTCTTCAACAGCGTACTACATTGGCCTGAATCCCAATACCAGAAAGTATCTACTGGTCTCATAAGCTCAAAGTTTGTAAATGAATCTACCCTCGCCCTTTCCGGAGCAGCAGATTCAGTGACCGTCATGATTCGCGACACCGTCCAGATCATTGGTTTGCTATGTGTCCTATTCTGGCACGACTGGATTCTGACTTTGGTCACGTTTGTCATTGGGCCGGCGTTGTTTATAGTACTTCGTCTGCTATCCAAAAAAGTCAAAGTCGTTGTCAAACAAAGTCAAGAGACGCTGGGTAATATGATCTCCCGAATCCAGGAGTCATATGAAGCGGAACGAATAGTCAAAATCAACGACTCCTATGATTTTGAAGATGAACGATTCTCAAAAGTTAATATGAGAATCCGCCGTTTGGCTCTAAAAACGAATATTCTGCAGGGGCTTCCAACGCCACTGACGCAGATTCTGACAATGGTAGCGGTTGCGTTCGTCGTGGCAGTAGCGCTGATTGAAGCTCAGGGGGGAGCGCTAACATTCGGTCAGTTCGTTACTTTCCTGTCCGCTCTCCTCCTTATCAAAGCCCCGGTTCAACACCTTGCAGGACTTAACTCAACATTTGCCAGTATCTCAGTAGCAGCCAAAAGTATCTTTGATGTCATTGATGCAAAACCCGAACTGGATACTGGAAAGAAAGAACTTAAAGAAATTCACCAAGGGATTGCCTTCACAGACGTGCATCTCAGATACCCTGGGCAAGAAGCAGACGCACTGAAGGGAATTTCTTTTACCGTCAAAAATGGTGAGTCAATCGCCTTGGTCGGGCAATCTGGCTCAGGAAAGACCTCGATCGTAAACCTTCTGCCCAGATTTCTGGAAGTAACTGGAGGAAAGATAACAATCGATGGTATTGATATCAGAGATTACACACTCGAAAGTCTACGGTCTCAGATGTCTCTCGTATCACAGGATGTATTCCTCTTTGAAGATACGATAAAAAACAACATCACATATGGTGTGAAGAGTTCAGTAACTGAAGAAGAAATCAATGACGCAATAGATGCAGCTGATCTGAGAGGACTAATTCAAAGCCTTCCTAAAGGCATCGACACATCCGTCGGAGAAGGGGGAAAACTGCTTTCAGGTGGACAAAGACAAAGAATTTCAATTGCCCGGGCAATCCTAAAGAATGCTCCAATTGTTATTCTCGATGAAGCCACCAGTGCGTTGGATAGCAAAAGCGAGAATGATATTAAAAATTCTTTAAAAAAACTTACCAAAGGTAAAATATCAATTACAGTCGCCCATAGATTATCAACCATTGAAGATTGCAATAGAATCTATGTAATATCTGATGGCAAGATACAGGAGGAAGGACCACATAAGTTACTTTTATCACTCAATGGAATATACGCCAAACTTTGTCGAATGCAAAAAATAAAGTAGTGTATTGCCCCCTTGATTCAGGGCAGTCTTTCTAATTTAATTAAGGACCTGTCATTTAGGATCTAGGGCGCAGGAAAGGTCCGGAAGCCTGCTTTACCAATTTAATTGCCAATGGCGGAGCGGAGATCATTTTCTCGCTGACGCGGTGGCTTTGTTCGAGAGTCTCGGGATAGCCATGCAGTTCACGGTAATCCTTTGGAGACAGGCAACCCAATGCCAAGTGAGGATGATGTCTGTTGTAAAGATCCTGTACTTTTCCTAATGATTTCATTGCGGTATAAGCACTGTTTAAATCAATAAAAGGCAGATAATCCCGCTTCAGGATTTTGACAAAAGCCTCAGCTTTGCCGTTGCTTTGCGGGTTGCAGACCGGAGTTTTGCAATCAATCAGTCCCAGTCTGCAAACGAGAGCCTGAGTGGATATGGATGTGTAGGCTGCCCCGTTATCCGTCAGAAATTGCACAGGGACGTGATTTCCTGAAAGATTTCCAAATCTTCTTTCTGTGGCGATAATCAAGGCGTCCTGCACCATAGCGGAGGTCAATCCCTTGCCTGATTTTGCGACAAGAGAAAAACACTCCCTGTCACAGCAATCAATTACGAAGGTGGCGGTGACGATCTCACCATTCAGGCATCTGAATTCGAGACCATCAGAGCACCAGCGGCGATCGGGTTCAGCGACAGCAACATGTCCCCGGTGATCGGAGGAAAAGCCATGCAGCGGTTATTTCTGAGGCAAAGTCAGATTAAATTGATGGATTATCCGGAAGATTCCTTTATGGTTTACCGGTGGTTTGCCCAGGTTCCTGCGTCTCTGGGTTATGACCGCGCTGATTCGGCGGTACCCAAACGAAGGGAATACCTTAAGCACTCCCATTACGTCAGAAAGAATGGATTGGTCAGACTCTGCCGAGTCCGTCCTGTTGGCTCACCATTGTTGAGCCTTTGGGACACAGCTGAGAAAATGATTTTCCGCTTTGGAGCAGTCAGTTGAAAAAGATAGCTGTAGATATCGGAAGGGATGATCTTGCCAAACGACGAATTTTTGAAAGCGCTGGGCCTTTCTGTTAGCAACTGAAGCTCTACAATCCAATCAACAAAGTCTTTCCTGATGTCATAGCTTCGCTTGTGGTTTGACACGAGTTTCCCTGTCGCATCGAAAAAATATGTCAACGGACAAGAGGTTTGAGCCAGTAATTGAACCGACCCCCAGAAATGCGACACTTTTGAGGAGAACTTGCCATGGCAAAACCATCAAAAGAACAGCGTCTGGAAGCTCTGGCTTTGTTTAGTGCCGGCAATAGCGGTGTGAAGGTCGCGCAGAAGCTGAACATCAGCTATGAGCTCGTTAAAGACTGGCTGCTCCGATTCAAATTTGGTCATACGGATTAGACGGAAAAAAAGTCAAAGTATTTCTCCAACGAAGAAAAATTGCTGCTGATGAATTTGTATTTTGCAACGATACCGGGAAGGAGGAAATTCGCGGCCAAGTACAATATTCCTGATACTCTTTTTAAATCCTGGCTTTTGTCTTGTGAACGCTATGGGAGCCCGGAGAAAGCTTTTGCTGTACACCATCCGCGGGGCTGGCAAATGACTCCTGCGGCGGCTTGGATTATCAAGTCTTTGAAAGATAATCCCGACAAATCCAGGTTGGAAGCGGCAGAGCGAGTCGGAGTCAGCCAAAGAACGATCAATCGATGGATTCGTCGATATCGTTTATCCCGGGAATTCAGACAGTTCATTGACAAGCTCGTGGAGAATAACTCCGAGGACGCGGCAATGAATGCTCTTGAGAAATCCAAAGTTCAAGCTGAAGCCTTATCGAAGCTGGTTCAGGAAAAGGCTGAGGCATTACCAATGACCATGAATGCCAAGGTGGACAGCATTAAACAGCTGGTCAGCTTTGGTATGTCGGTTCTAAAAGCCTGTCAGGTCTTTAACGTCTGCCGAAGGACTTATTATCGCCATTTGAAGCCAAGGGAAGAAAAGGACTCATCTCTGGTTCCGGCGATCAGGAATGAGCAAGTCCTTCACTCCTAAGCTTACAGAGCGAAACGGTTGGCCAGGTTCCTGAGTATGCGCCTGGAAACTCCGATCAATCACAAGCGTGTGGCTCGGCTTATAAGAGAAAACGATCTGAATTCCCGGGTTAGGCTGCCGAGATTTAAGCGCTGCCGTCTCGAACCGAAGATTCCAGATAGTCGGCCTTGCATTGATAAGTTAAACAGGGAGTTTTTCCCTAAAGAACCTAGGAAGAAATTGGTCACAGACATGACTTTCTTTCATGTAGAAGAAGGTTGGCTTGTTCTGTCCACGATCAAGGATCTTTGTACCAAAGAGATTATTGCTTGGGGTTTTGATACTGGCGCTACCAGGGAGCTGGCTGAGACCACACTCTCAAAGCTGGCAGGTCTTGGTCCTGCGCTTCTTCATAGTGATCAAGGTACGGTTTACACCGCTCCCCTCTATAGGGATCTGGCAAAATCGTTGAACATTGATCTGTCCTACTCCCGCAAGGGAAATTGTTTTGGCAACGCCTGCATGGAGAATTTTTATGGGCATCTGAAATCGGAAACAATCTATCAGATGCCCAAAAACAGATGTTATGTTTTACCAAGAGCCGATTTGAAGCAGATAATCGATAAATATATTCGCTGGTACAACAAGGAAAGGGTTTCAGGAGAAATTAGGGTACCTTTCCCCTGCAAACTTCTTAAAATTTAAACAACAGGAAACTGTCGCAATTTAGGGGGGCGGTTCAATTAGGGGTCAACATACACTGTCCGCTAACAAATTGTCAGAGCAGCTGTTCCGTAATCAATCTGCATGAGATCACCGGGGTAACTCTCAACTCGTCTGTATGCCTTGGCAACCTGCTCCGTCCGCAATTGTTTACGCAGTGCTGAGGTGGCTCTCTGAATCGTTCTCAGACTGGGCACCTTGAAACCTTGTTTGCCAAGTTCCTGGCGGGCAACATCGCAGTTTCGGTGCCTGCGGTAGAGATACTCCACCAGCTCCTGATGGTTATCAATAAATTTATTTCTGTGTCTTGTAATTGGCTTTAAATCAGAGGAATCCAGCTCCCAATAAACTTGGATCGTCCTTCTGCTCAGGCCGGTTTTTCTTGCTGTTTCTCGTTTTGATAAACCGTCCATTCGACATTGTTGGATATCCTCGTATTGTGAATAAGTAATCATTGCTTTATTCCGCAAAAAATGGGAATAAGCATTTTCTTTTTTCTTATTGGACACGTCCATAAAGCCTCCAGGTTAGGTGGAGGTGGACTACTTTCTCGTGTCGTTAGTGGATCACTTTATCGTGTCGCGTAACATCAAAGGGCTTGTCAGGCAACGTAAGCATTCGGGGTCACTCTTCTGCAAACAGCTCCTCAATCGTTTTGTCCCGAAAGTAATAGTGCTTGAGTTTGCTTTCCTTCCAACAAAACTGAACGAGACGCTTATTTAAAGCGACGTAGTCGCCATCAAACGCGATTGATGGAATAAAGCAGTTCCGTCGGATCCAACCGACCACATTTTCTACGGAACCTTTTTCGTAACCTGAACTTGCATTGCAAAACTCAGCGACAAAGCCATAGGCATGCATGAACAGCTTGAAGTCATTGGTAAGTCGACGAGGGTGATCCATAGCATCCCAAACATCAGTCTCATAAGGCAGCTTGTCTCGGAGAATGATCTTTGAGACGGATGTTTTCATGTTGTCACAGCGGATCCTCTGGGGAACTCTCCCAATCTCTTCAAATATTTGCAATAGCCCTTTTGCCAGGCATTCGAAATTTTGCGCAGGCAGAAGATTGGCCATCCGCAAGTTGGAGTAATGCATGGTCAAAATCAGAATTGCACGCTTGCAGGGAGTGCCATTGATAAACATGTGCACTTCGCCGAAGTCCAATTGAGCCTCATCTTTCCGATGTTCGAGTTTCAGGTGCTTGCGTTTTCTTTCCTGCCTTATCCGGACTCTGATTTTCTTAAATAACCGCTCAACAGTTCTGATCGATACGTTGATAGGATGTAGTGCGCTCCAGGGGAAAATTTCCTTCGTTGGTGTCGCCAGTGAAAAGGATGTATTTCCGGACGGTCTTTTTGTCAATATTGCGCGTAGCGGCTATGGCAGAAACTGACATGCCGCTTTGGGCAGCCTTTTTGATATCATCAATTTGGTCCATGTTTAGCATTCGTGCGCCTCTCTTGGTGTGGTAGCCAGAGAAGCATGATTGAAAAACGTGGACTTTGTCGTTTAAAGAATCAAATTTTTCACGGCGTCCTTCGGACGCCCTGAAAAAACATGTTCCTTAATGACGGAAATGAGGATTTCTTATCGACGCTTTTGGACGGTTCTTATTGTCGCAAAACACCGGTACAATCGCATGTCTCTATGTAAGTCTGGAATAATGGCGAAAGTTATTTTCACAGCTAATGCTTCATTAGAAAACAGGTTTATTTTTTATTTTGTTGATTAACAAATTTGTAAGATATTTTAGCTCTAAGAAAACAAAAGAAATAATTAAAACAAAGACTATCCTATTCAAAACAGTTTGATATACGGTTTCTGTATTCCAAATTTCCCTAAAGAGATAATCGAGAGCATGAACAGAGAATATAATCATGGTCTGAGCACCTAACACCATAAAGGGATAGGATAAGATCTTTTTTTCACTAATAGATTTACAAATGCAACAAACAGAGAAAGAGCCAGCCATGCTTTCTATAATCGTTAATATATTTTGAGGGTAAGACCAAGCCGCCATATTTATAAATTGGATATTTAGAGCTGGGTATAACCATAAAGGCAAGCATACGATAAATATGAGCTGTGAATATTTACTAATTTGAGGTTCAAACTGTTTCCACAGCATTCCAATATAAATAAAAAAAACGGAAATAAAATTAGTAGTCATCCCCTGGATAAGGATAATTTTATTTACACTTAAATATAGCCCTAAAATCGCAATAAAAATTATCAAATAGAAAACATCTTGTTTCTTAAAATAGACAGATAATACATCAATTATCAATTTTGACCAAAATAAAGAGATCAGAAACCATGGAATTCCAATACGAAGATGTCCATTATAATCATCGCCCAATCCCCAATAAATCATTGAAATACCATCACGTAACAATAATTTTATAATTGAAAGATCTATGCGCCCTATCTGATACAACGATATAAACATCCAGAAGATCAGTATGATAATTACGGGGAAATAAAGATGTTTAATATTTTTTTTAAGATGTAATAGTAACTCATCTTTAGATCTAGCCGCTCTAAATGTATAACCGGATAGAATAAAGAATAACGGCATATGAAATGAAAAAATAATAGAAATTAAAGGAGATCCTATTTGAGGACAATGGCCTATTATTACAAGTAAAATTGCAATACCCTTGGCTATATCAATCCATGCGATTCTATTTTTATTTATAGCTAATGGAGAAGCGATTGTTTTAATTAAATTAAACATAATTTAGTTCTTTTAGATGGCGAATTATCAATTCAAGGAAAATCCTGAGAAAAATAGTTACCCACAAAGCCATCCGTAATAGAGATTGTCAAGATAACTATAGAGTGTCTATGAACCACTATCATTATCTTCCTTTTGAGGACAGATTAATGATTCTGACTTTTATGATCTCGTGTGTCAAGCGCAATGAAATCTTCCCCTAGGAGGGTGCGGACGAAAACTTGGACCATATTTAACTATTTAGGTCCTTGTTATGTACACACTAGAAGAAATCAAAAGAGCTCCGAATCTCTGAAGCCACCGAGCAGTACTCGATAGGTAAATCAACAATCAGGTACTGGCTCAATCAGGCAAAAGAGAAATCAGACTGCGTCACGCTGCCTAACACAGGAATTTCCAAGCCCATGGCCGACCCTAAGCTTCCTAAGGGTGTGACCTACCTTGAAGCCTTTACCGCCGTTAACGCCAAAACATTCCTGAGCGAGACTGACTTCGGTCAATTCTGCCGTATAAATGGCTATCTCGCTTCCACTGTGGATGCCTGGGCCAAGTGGTTCAGAAACACCCGGATGCCGTAGACAAGCGGCAGCATGATGCCCAGGCGTCCGCTA
>UMHO01020840.1_pt1 | contig 146019 bp, 137 predicted proteins | sample 1965561 | NCBI WGS metagenome assembly UMHO01 (sample SAMEA4836102, study PRJEB28245) | human gut metagenome | biome: gut microbiome; material: fecal sample | place: Denmark | collected 2008 | reverse complement strand
ACCCTTTTTTACCACCGATATGAAAAAGAAATTTTTTACTAATCTATGGTTGACTTTTCATAGCTGGTCTCCATTCTTGCGCTGTTTTTAAGCGCATCACAAGTTTGTGCGGAGCACAAATCTTGCGTGTGAAAAATGTATTTTTCACACTATCTCCATTCCTGCGCCGTCTCCAGCGCATCTTATGTTTGTGCGCCAGTACAGCTCCCTACCACTCCAGATCTGCCGCTGAAATTTTATGTTCATTGATATCGTTATGACGCACTGCCCCATCACGGAGTTTGATGACATGGTCTGCCATATGCCGGATTGCCTCGTTATGTGTAACCATGATAACTGTATTACCATATTTGACATTGACATCCTCAATCAGCTTTAATATTTCCTTGGAGGTATTGTAATCAAGTGCTCCGGTGGGTAGTGTACTATTAGTACAAACAATAAACGTCATCTATTATTAAGAACAGCATGGATTTTATGGATAAGCCACTATTCCATCATTGATAACCGCGTGGATAATGTATGGGAAAATCATGGAAAAGGAAAACCTCTTTCCCACCATTTTCCCACAACATTTTCCACCCAGTTAGCAACGATTCCATAAACAGCAGCTTAACCACAAACTCCACCCTACGGTTAAGGTCTGTTAGTATCCTCTTATTTTGTTTTATTTATAAAATAGCATTTTCAACACAAAAAAAAGACCTCACCCCAGCGTTATACCGGAATGAAGTCTTTTCTCTATCTCTCATTTTCTTTCTCTCTCATTACAATCTCAATGATCGTCAGATCTCTCTTTGCAGCTTTCATATCTTCAACACTATCACACACAGGTATCAATGTTGCCAGTGTTAACGCCACCGCCAAAATAACAGACAATAAAAAACAAATGTTCATTTCTTTTATGCCATCATACCCGGAAGTTACAGTGTACTGATATGCAGTTCTTATAAAAGCAAAAAATTCCCTCCATGTACCCATTACGATTCCAAGTAAAACAATCATCAGCAGCACTTCACAAACATTCTTTTTATGTTCATATCTCATTTTTTGTTCTACATATTCAAACTCCAGCTCTTCTTTTCCCATGGAACTTAAGGTCTCCAGTCTCCATTTAAAAGCCTGTATTTTCCGCCTGCGTATTTCCCGATATGAAAATTTCATGATAAAGTTTTCTATCTTTTCTTTCATCACTCTGCCTCCATGATCTTCCAGTTATCCCCCTTCTCCAGTGTCAACTTATACTGCATGATCTGTGTGATCTTCAGATCCTGATCCAGGTATTTTACATAAACTTCTGCTTTCGTCTGATCACCTTCCATATAGTAGGCTTTTCCTGCCAGTCCATCATATACATAATTCTTGCCGATCGCCGGAAGAACACCATCCTTTACATAATAGACGAGTTCTTTCGCTGATGCCTGGGGATACAGCTTGAAAAACGTATTCAAAAAATCTTCGATCTGTGTCTGGGTTTTTAAATCTATGCTCCCATCTGTTTCTTTCGCTTTTACTTCATAAGAGGATTTTCCCGGCAGCGCATACGCTGTCGGGTTTTTTACAACTAACATTTTTCCATTTTCATCTCTATGCACTGCTATCTGATACACATTGCTCTGCTCCGTGGTCTGTTCACCTTCCGATATCCGCTGCTTTACACAATACGTTACTTCGTACTCTGTATCCGCAAGATCCTTCACAGACCAGATATCTACGGATTCAACCTCTACTGCAGTCGGGCAGTCTGTCGTTATCATTCCATGATCCATAAGCTGCAGTGTTTCCGGAAGATACTTTTCCAGGGCTTTTTCTCTCTTACTGATCTCCCGGTCTGTATTTTCCCAGGCATGATATACACCTGCAAAATCCTTTACATAACTCTCCAGGGCATTTGTATCTTTCAGTTTTTCCTCGATCACAGTCTCTTTTTCAACCGTGACCGTATCAACCGATGTGAAATTATTATAAATTCCTAAGATAATGCTGATTGCAAGTAAAATCCAGAATAACCGGATCCATCCCCTGTTAGGAGATACCTTTAAAACCGGCATTTCTTCTGCCTGGTCACTTCCTTTATATTCACCCCTTATCTTTTCTTTTGGTTTTAATTTCCGGATATGTACTTTCATCTTTTCCGGCAGTTTTGTATATATCTTTTTTAAAAACAGCCAGACCTTATTTTTTACTTTACTAATCATCACTTTTATCTGTTCTTTCTTCATATTAGAATATCTCCTTCCTATTTCCGCTCTCCCTGTCTTCTTTTCCTTTCTGCTGTTGCGACGTCGCATTTACTGCGACGGTGTACTGACCCTTCCAATACATACAAAGTGCTCTTTCCAGAAGCTTGTATTTAAGTCCGCAAAACCGATCGGGTTTCCAGCATGGAACATTCTGCCGTTTCCGGCATAAATTCCGACATGCGTGATGTAATTGTCTGTTTTGTACGTTTTTGTAAAAAAGACCAGATCCCCCGGCTGTGCTTCCTCCAGCTCCAGGTGCTGCACGGCTTCATACTGTTCCTGCGCTGTCCTCGGGAGCGATATTCCAGCCTGTCCAAAACACCATTGTGTTAATCCGGAACAGTCAAAGGATGTCTGTGGACTTGAGCCACCCCAGACATATTTCCATCCTTCATATTTATAAGCTTCCGCAAGGACTGCATTTGCTGTATCTGCCGGTAACGGCTCTGATTCTAAGTACTGTTTCACGAGATACACATAAAACATGTTCCCGTATTCATACCTCCAGCCGCCATTTTGTGCGATTGCAACCGGATTATCATACTTTACTTTCCTGCCACCGCATTTACTGCTTGCAAAATCACACGACAACTGAAATGTATGAGCCTTTCCCCTGACTGATACATAATCAATATATCCGGCTCCATAATTGTATGCCTGGATCACTGCATCAAGATCGCAACCTAACGTGTCCGCTTTCTGCAGCAACATGGCAAAATATGCAACCGCAGCCTTGATAGATTCCGAAGGAGTTTTCTCTTCCTCTGTCAGTCCACTGTTTCCAAGTGACTGCATCGGATCATTCCCTTCTCCTCCAGTCTCAACCATCATGATGGCAAGCAGATACTTTTCATACTCATGTATATTGTATTCCGCTGCCGTATCCCCGACAAAGGCTGCATATTCCCTTACTTTGTCAGACAAACCAAGACCGGATGCATGCGCCGGATCCCCGTCTTCACCATCATCGGATATTCCGATCAGCATCACGCCGCAAATCAAAAACAGAAAAACAGGAAACAAAATACATAACGTACCTATGATCCGTTTTACACGTTTCATCTCTTTTTATTTCCTCCTGTCTGTCCTCCGATCATCCTTTTTCAATCCTATTATCTTTTTTGCATGCGGTTCTGCATGTCCTGCGCTCCTTCGCTCTGCTAAAACATCACTTCTTAAGTCTTTTGCATTTCCGCCAGACCTTATAATGGTTCTGCCAGGTACAGACTCTGTTCCTGTTTCCGTTTCTCTTACATTTTGTCCACCATTTCTCTCCTGCAGCCCATGATCTTCATTTCTCTGCTGATGCAGGTCTTTCCTAAATTTTTCCTGATCCGGACTGCTTAACATTGTTCCGCAAGTTCCAAGTTCTTTTCTTACATCCTTGTTTGAATACGGAAGACGGGTTACACTCTGTTTATAACGGATATCCTCTAACGGCGTTCCTATGCGCTCTGCCTTCTGGTCATTTTTTCTGATCCGTTCTTCACTTCCTGCCATGTTCTGTAATTTTTCATCTGATGCTTTCCGTACCTGCCCCCTGCTGTCAATAAAGCTTTTTCCTGCTTTTGCGCCGCGGTTCAAGCCATCCACATCACGGTATTTATCCAGTTCTTTTCCATTTACCGGGAGCTGCTGGTGGAAATCAATTCCATCATAACGTTTTAGCGCAGTTTCACTTCTTCGTTTCGCAAGATACATTTCACGACGCTTTTTTCCTGCATCTGCCCGGATCCGGTTTCGTTCCTGCAGACGTCCCGTTTCTCTTCTGTTCCGTTCTCCGGCTATGCCCTCTTTAAAGTCTTTTACGTTCTGATCTATTGCTTTCCGATGCAATCCTGCCTGATATTTTATTTCAGTCGGTGTATTCTTTACATTTTCCTTTACCAGGCTCATGCGGTCTTTTAAGCGTTTTCCGGAATCCATAACCATACCGACACGCTTTCCGGCTTTTGCACCTGCAGACTGTGTTTTACTGCCGTCAGATACTGTCGTTCTTTCATTTTCAGACGAGCCTTTATTTTCAGCTCCATTCACGTTTTCATTTGTCCGAGCCGGTTCCCTTACAGGTTTGTTATTGCTGTTATTCGTATGTGACGGCGCCTTCTGTGAATCATTTCCACCTGAAGGTGCTGCTATATCTTTAGAATCATCTCCGGTATTTCCACCTGTTCCACCGCCAGTTCCATTGCCGGCACCTGCATTCCTGCTTACTGCAGCACGTCTTCCGCCCGAAGAATATCTTCGTCCAAACAGTTTTCTCATAACCATATATCTTCCCATGCTCTTTAAGAAACGACCACGCTTATTGCTGCCGCCATCTCCTAACGCAACCATAGATAAAATTTCATCCATCTTCAAATATGTTCCGACGAAAACAACGATCTGTAAAAATGCAACCATTAAAAACGGATAATCTCCTGACATGGAATAGATCATTGCAGATAGAGAAAACGCAATCGTAATGAGAAGTGTTAACCCTGCACGCATCAGGATCGTATTAAAAAGCTTCTCTACCGCCTTTTTCAACAGACCATTATAAGTTGGCAGCATGGATAAAATAAAATTCAGCGGCAGATACAACGCAAATATGATAAACAAAAGCTGGGTAAATATAACCAGCCCACACATTATGACCACAAAAATACTGATGATCAGATTCAGGAAAAATACCAAAAGGACCGTCCCAAATCTGCCTATTACACTCGTCACAGTCATATTTACATTTTTATAAGTTTCAATATCTGTCTTTACTGCAGTCTGACGGTCTTCTCCGAAATTCGTTACAGGACTGACAGATAAAATTGATTTAATACGATCTCCATCAACTCCCGCTGCAATACGCTCTGATTCGATTGCAGTTTCATCCGTCGTACCAAACTGCAAAAGCAGCCATGGTTTATAGACCTGAATTGCAAACAGGTTATTCCGGATCTTGTCTGTTGCTTTTACTCCCATCTCATCATTTCCCGGCATGACAAGTTTTGCCCCAAGCTCCAGGACACCATTGCTTAAATCCGCGGAAAAATCATTGATATTTTTAATGTACTGCGGCGCATAAGCAATAAACGCGGCAGTTAAAAGAAAGATCACAAGCATATTTACCGCTGCGCTGACTGCCTCTGTGGTTTTTCTTTTGATCAGCCCGGCATATGCCATGTAGCCGCCCACGATCAATACGATAAAAAGTAACAGCCAGGTATAAAAACCATCCGCATTGAATTTCTTCGATCCGGTATTCATGCCCGCCAGGATCTGAATGTTCTTTCCGATGTCGTCTGCCATATCACCGATAAAATCAAGCGAATACGTCTGCTGCACAATATATCCCGTTCCGCTGCTCAGCAATACACTGATCAGCCAGATTCCGTCACTGATTCCATAAAAAACGGATGAAATCTTATTATCTATCCTGTCCATCCAATTCCAGGGAAGCCAGTCCCAGGAAGTGTCCACATAGAAATCGATCTGATAATTATCCCACCGGTACTGACTATACAGATTTCCAGCATCGATCGTTTCATCTACCAGTCCGGAAGCCGCAGCTACCTCCATATTGGCAGCCGATAAAAATAATCCTGTCAGAAGCATGCATACAAGAAATGCTGACAGGATCTGTTTGCGCGGCTTTTGCAGTCTTTTTGTTTTCATTCCCCATTTCTTTCTCATGAAACTTCCTCCCTTCTTGGAGGTCTGGTATCAAATGCGTCAAATACATGCTGCAGTAATATCTGTGTATGTACTTTTCCAACACGTCCATATATGTCCTGCATCAGACATTCCCCAGTTTCTAATGCCATGATCGCATTCTGGTTTTCTTCATCATCCGGATCCAGCCCAAAGAATCTTAATGTATTCCGGATCTCCGTCTTATCTGTGGAATGAAAAGCGAACTTCAAACCGATATTGTTTTTGATTTTTTCGTCCAGAAGATCGGAAGAACTCTGCGTGATAAAAAATACACCGGACTGCATGGAACGCCCGGCACGTACAAGTTTATTCGATAAAGCTGCTCCCTGTGCTACCTGCAGGAGACTCCATGCTTCATCTAAAGCAACGATTTTATAAATTTTTCTGTCTGAATAAATAAAATCCAATGCAAAAGTTCCGATCGCGATCATAACCGCAATACTTAAATATTCGATGCTGGTATATTCCTCCACATTTTTTTCAGAATCCGGCAGCATCAGATCCTGCACCTGCAAAATGTTTAAAGCCTTATCTGCACTGATCTTACGCGTCACTTTTCCATCTGAAAACAGCAATCCCGCAAAATCATAATCGGTAAACGCTGCTATGTGGCTTGCGAGCAGATGCGCTTCTTCATCCTCCATTGCATTTAATTCATCGATCACATATAAAAGTCCGCTATTTTCCCTTTTTGTGACTGCTTTTACCGCATCACGCAGGAGAGGGAAACGTTTTCCATCCTTGATATTGACGCCTGTTAAAAATGTTAAAATATCCATTGCAAGGCTGTCTGCATCTTTCTTGTTCTGCATGATCACATACGGATCAAGCATTCCTTTATTGCCCTCATCACTGGTCAGGTTGATAATGTTAATTTCATCCGAAAGTTCCGGAAGCATTTCTTTCCATTTCCCGCGTTCCGACTTCGGATCAAGGATCAGCGCCCTTGCACCGTGTAAAACTTCCTGGTAAATAATGTTATTTGCAAACATTGATTTACCACCGCCAAGCGTTCCGGTAAATGCCACAGCAAGGGCATTTGTAACACTGCCGGCTACGTTCTGACAGGCAAGAGACGGGTCTATATAAATATTGTTTCCGGTTTCTGTGTCATACCCGATATAACTTCCATCCGGATCGCCTAAGATACGTGCCGCACCAAATCCAAGTCCTGCCAGAAAATCTGCTTTTACATACTGGATATAATCATTTTCATATCTTGATCCAGAAGGAATAAATTCTTCATGGAATCCGATCATATCACCAAACGGTCGAACCAGCTTAATATTAAAATCATTTTCATAGTAGTCCCTGACTTCTGCAATGCGCCGCTCCAGTTCCTCTTCGTTTTCTGCCGCAACCCGGACAACGTAGCTTAATTTGTACATGGATTCTTTTGTTCTGCCAAGATCTTTTTCCAGTTCATCAACATCCATCAATGCTTCTACTACGGAATTATCTGTGTCTGCGCCTGATTCATATGCATGTTCATCCAGATCATTTAATTCTTTCTTTTTATTTCTGACTGTGGTCAACGCATTCCTGTTTGAAACAATCTCAACATTCATGCTTACATCTACCGGAAAACGGAAACGCTCCTGCTCATAATAAAAGATCTCCGACGATGGAAACTCCAGTTCTCCGATCAGCGCATTGATCGTCAGATACGCAGCACAGCTTTCTCCCTCTTCCCTTACCATGCGGATATATTTCTGATGTTCCTGCAGCATGCAGCGTGTCAAACGGAGAATATCGTATTTACGGACTACGGTCTTTTTTTCCAGTTTTTCTTTTGGAAATGAATACTCGTATTTATAATACGGTGTTTTCTGCTGTCCATAGATATGCTCCACGATGTAACCAATGTCTTTCTTTTCTAAGCGTCTTAAGGAAAATTTTCCTTTTACGCGCTGCCTTAAAAAGTCTTCCAGTTTCACATACCGCTCTATCTCCGCACTGTTTACACTGACAAAATCCCCCATCAGATTATGATTGACACTGTTTATGAACTCTGTAAATACAGCTAAAGCGTCTTCTTTTATCTTCTTTACACTGACCTCTTCCTCCCCTTTGATAAGCTTGAATCCTAAAAAGAAACGGTAAGTAACTTCATTTTCCATTCCACCCATGGAAGTGATCAACCCTTCTGTCTGGATGTCGATCACTTTTTCTGCTGTTTCTTTAAGATCCCCCTTTAAGTGTCTCTTGCAGCGTTCCTGCCTGTCCCTTACGGATGTTTCAGATGCAATGCAGAGCGCATGCATCTTGCCTTCCCTGTTTACCGTCATGATCTGACGGAACCGTTCATGTACTGCCATCTTTTCATCCGGAGATAAAAAAGCATAGTTGTACGGGATCAGTTCATAATACGCCCACCATTCTCCCTGCTGATTTAAGATCATATTATTTTCAATGTACTTAATCGGGAACATAGATATCCCTCCTCACTGCGGTAATATATTCATTTACCGTCTTTTTACGGTATATCACACGTTTTCCTGCATAAGTTTCCTTCGGACGTATCAGATAATTAAATGCGGAGCATAAAAAACGATATGGATTTTTCCCGTCAAAGCTCTTTTTTGACATCAGATATGCAATCCCTATACATATCACAATCCATATGACTGTGCTTTTTATATACACAAAAGGCGGCAGACTGCGTACCATAAAACACACAACCGCAGCCCCGGCAAAATAACCGATCTGCGTTATCGTGACCGGAAATAATAAATTAATATCCCCGATCGCATGGATCACTTTTTCCACATTCCAGATACTTGTATACGACTTTACCTGTTTCATTTCTTCCCTTTCTTTCCTTTCTGCCTGTCCGGCGGTTTTCTTCATCCTTTTCATTTATCCAAGGCACAGGGCATCCCGCCCCGCACCTTATTTTTTATCAGAGATCATTCCCCTCCATCATCTGCAGCACCGCCCTCGATGATCGTGCCATTATAGATCTTTAACATCGTGTCTTTTGTCCCAGAGGGATTAAAGACAAAACCAACCGCTATGACCGCGATAATTGCAAAAACAATCAGCTCCGCAATCTTGTGTTTAAATAAAAGCACAAGACCAACAATAATAATCCCTCCTAAAACCAGAGGCTGTATATTCGTCATGAGCCACGTATAAATTCCCTGTCCAAAATTCATCTTTCTCTTTCCTTTCCGCACATTTTTGTGCATAAAAAAAGACAGCTTCTGCCGTCTGTTTACTGTTACCTTTTCTACTTTTTCTTCTTTATGGCGCATGTTCCATAATGCAGCCATCTTTGTGCTTTAAAAATTGCGACGCCGCAATTTCAGGATTCCATATATTCCTCTTTAAGATCATCAATCCATTTTCTTCCTTTCTGCCTTGCTGTGACAACATCGTCCAGTGCCGCCTGCTGTTGTTTTAAGATCTTTTTATGATGCGGGGACAGATTGGCTTCCTCGATCATATCCTTCGCCAGGCGCGTGCCTCTGAGATCATCCAGCTTCTGTACCATTTTAAGGGACGGTGCGACCTGTCTTGTAAGCCAGAGGAGTGTCCGGTCAAGTGTGTACTCTTCTGGTTTTGTTGTCAGCTTAATGCTCCGGTACTGTCCGTTTAAAAACCACACCCAGCGCTCATTTAGCGGCCAGTTTCTGCGTTCCTCTTCTAGATCTGTATCTACAAAACGGACATAGTGGTTGATAATAGAATAAGCCGTACAGGCTACATCTTCCATCTCCAAAAGATCATCCACCGCCACCTCCGCACGCTCATCTTTTAACCGTATTTCAAAACGGTTTTTCGTTTCCGCCTCATCCAGCGGCGTGCCGTTTTTTACATACTGTTCATAGTCCTTTTCATAAATACAGAAGTAAATTTCACTTTTTAAAGATCCCAGGTACAATGTATTTCCCATGCTTGCCGCATCTTCTTCCCGGTTCCTTATCAGCTCCCCGGACTGGTAATCCTTAAAACTATGGAAAATCGTGATACATTCATCCCGACGGCATTTTTCTGCAAGTTCCGGGATATTTAAAATCCCAGCACGGTCGTTGATCGCAATATCAATCCGTTTAAACACCGCCCCCATTTCTCTTGCCGTCCGGAAGAAATCATACCAGGTACGTTTCTGCACCTTAAGAAACGCTTCGAACTGTCTGCACCCCTTGCCCTTTAGTTCAAGCAGGATCCCTTTTTCATGTTCCGGCGATACCATGACTGTGATATCTCCGTAGATATACTGGCGTCCGTAACCGTAAAAGCTGTGCGCTTCCTCGATCATGTACTGCATCCGGATGTTCATGACATCCTCGATCACGCGTCTTTCATCTGTGGTTGCGAAACGGATCCGGACATAGTCAAATAAAATTTCCATTTCTTTATCCGGATTAAAAATTTCCAGAACCATTTCCAGATGCTCCAGCAGCTTTTTTGTTGCCCGCTTCTTTCCAATCAGCAGCATACCGTAATACCCCCTGCTGATTCCTGCTGTTTCAACATATTCATTTTGTGATACGCCGTAGCTTTTTCGTCTGGCTTCCAGGTTCGTAATCCATTCCACCGGATCAAATGCAATGGAATCTTCATTTTCTTCTATATACTCGTCTGTCATCTCTCCTGCTTCTTTAATATTCCATACATCATCCGCTGATTTAAAACCTTCCTCCAGATCTTCTGTCTGCATTCTATAGCCGCTTTCTTTTTCTTTCCGGTATTCCTGAAGCACATTTTGCAGCTGGTCAGCCAGCTTGTCACTGACCGGCTTTTTCCCGTGTATCAGCATGTTATAATAGCCTCTTGAAAAACCAATGCGTTTTGCAAGTTCTACCTGGGATAATCCCAGTTCTTTGCGTTTTTTCTCAATCTCTTTTAACGTCTCCTGGTTCTTTTCCACATCTGCCACCATCCCATTTTATAATTCAGTCCTGCAGTCTCCCAGGGATATCCTCATAGATCTGCATTTCATTACGTCTTGCCTGCATAAACTCAAGCACTGCACCACGGCTCTCCCTCCAGCCCGGCATCATGTACACCCCGGTACAGATCGACAGCAGCGTCAATGATACTTTTATATATTCCTCCCACGTCGCATCTTCCGGCAGCATTGCATTGACTTTCGCCGGATTGATCACGGAATATCCATTTTCTATTAATTCCTTTTCTGCTTTCTCAAAACGTTCCATATAATCCGATGTTCCGGTAATCGGTCCGCTGATATAAATATGTTCCGTCTGTTTTTTATTTTCTTTTTCTTCAATCGCCTTTTCTTCATTCCTCTCCGGCAGTTTCGCTGCCGTTTTCATACATTCGATCACACGCTTCTCCTTCCTGCTGTCTTTTCTCATAGATCCGCGACAGCTCTGCAAAAAAATCATATCCCGGATCTACATATGGAGCGTAAAACTCTGTTACAACACCGTTTCCGGTGTTTACATAGCCACGTCCGGCAATATCTTTTTCTTTAAATTGTTTATCAATACTGCCAAACATCATGGTGTACCCGCTTGCAGACATACTACCCAGCGCAACACGGAAACCGAACTGATCGCGGACACCATCTCCGAGATATTTTGCATCCGGACGCTGACACGCAAGAATAATAAAATATCCTGCCTGTCTGCCCTTCATGATAATAATCCGGATCAGCTTCATAACCTCTTCCCATTCTTTTTTTGCAAGAGTGTCCATAAAAGCCACATACTCATCAAAGATCAGAAAATGCGGCGTCAAACCGACTTTCGCATAATTCGCACCCATCCGGAAATCCGGATGTTCCTGCATTTCATCATAACGCGCTTCCATTCCTTCATAAAAAGTTTCCACACATTCCATTATGCTTTCTGTACTGTAATGCACATCCGGCATGATCCTGGATAAGAAAGATAAATCTGCTTTCTTCGGATCACAGATATGCAGCACTGCACCTGATTCTAACAATGCTTTTATCACGATCAGAAGAAAGATCGTTTTTCCACTTCCTGTATCACCTGAAATCAACATGTGCGGCAATTTATCATATTTCCATGAGATATGCTGCATCAGATTCAGTTCTCCATTTTCTGCTTTTACATCCTGAATACCGATCCGGCTCTTTTCCACTCCTGTTAAAAATTCATATCTGACCCAGATATCCTTTGTATCTTTTTTTACCAGTTCACAATTTAATCCGGTTTCCAACTTCTCTTCCAGATGAAGTAATTTATCCTGGTATTTTCCCATGGTGATCTTAACTGTCACATAAATATGCCTGTTTTTCCTTCTGTAATAAAGCGCCGGAAAATAGGTGATCCGTTCCATTCTGCCGCCTGTTTTACTCTGCTGCAGTGGCTCTGTCTCAAACCATCGATTTTCCAGCAGCATACGCGCCATTGCCTGGCGGTTGCGGATGTCTGTCATGCGGCCGCTTTTCCATTTATAAAGTAGATCCAGCAGACATAAAATCGTGAGCAGGAAGAGAAGGAATACCCTAAGCAGGATATTCCCTTCTGTCAGCCGGATCACAAAAGCGGATAATGCTGTAATGACCAGGGCGAAAAAAATGACAGACCGTAAAATCAGCCTGTCATCATAACGCCCGATGCGGTTTCCTTTCCAGATTGGAAATCTGTTCATCTATTCCACTCTCCCATCCGGTTATTTATTTTTTGTTCCCTCCGTCCTTTGCGTCCGTTCCGGTCTTATCTGCTGTCTTATCAGATGGTTTGTTCTGATCTGCTGTTTTCGATGCGTCTGCTCCGGCAGCTTTTGTCTGATCAGCAGGTTTTCCTGCAGCATCTGCCAATACGATATCGTCCGCATTGATGTACCAGTCTGCCGTTGCCCTTCCACCAAACGTTGCATCCGCTCTTGCGCTTACTACCGGATTTACAAGCGTTACCGCCGCATTGTATGGGAAGTCTTTTTCTCCGGCTTCCGGTGGAATGCTGACTGTGATCGTGTGCCCCTGGCGCTGACATTTCAGGTCATATGTACGTTTTTTTATCTCATCGGTCACATTTCCTTCCTCGTCCTGCGCGTAGTTTTCTCTGCGCAATGCCGCAAACTTTAATTCTCCTAATGTTTTCTCTGTATCAACAACTAATCCCTCTGGAAATCTCATATTTTATTCCTCCATCTTTCTATTTTTTCTTTATTTTTTTTCTTTTTGAATCATTCTCTTTTATTTCATTTGCTGTGCTGCACATAATTCCCTTTACCGGATCACTGCTTTACTCCCGCATCTTCCAGCTCATCCACAGAAATGATATCATCCGCATAAATTTTATAATTCACATAACCCTTGTTATTGATCGCGTACCCTTCAATTTCCACACGGGGATTTACCAGCACTACCGGTTCCTCATATTCAAAATGCTTTACCCCTGCCTTTCCAGGAATGATAACCTCAACATTATCCGCGCGCTGTACATCAGAATAGAGACTGTAAGTTCTCGATATAACTGCATGTCTGCCGCCATTTATACGCTGCTGACTTTCCCTGCCAGCTCCGGCAAAAGTGATGTTTCCTAACGATTTCTCTGCATCAATAAATACATTTTTTAATTCCATGATATTTTCCTCCTACTGTTTACGTGTTTTTACTTGTCTTTCTGATCTGTCTTTTCTTATTCATCCCGGTTTACAATGCTGTACCCATGTTTCATCAGGTATTCTTCTACCAGTTCGTCTAAGCTGCCATCATCCGGTTCATCTTCCAGGCAGACATCCGCTTCACGGTAAATGCCATCTGCCATTAAAAGCAGGCTGTTCATTCCATCACTCCGCGTCTCGTGATTTCTCGCAATGATGCTCGGATTTTCCAAAACGACCGCTTCACCAAATTCAAACGGCTGGGATCCGTTCGCGCCGATTACTAAAGCCTCCACGACTTCCCCGCGGAGTGCATCTGCAAAGAACGTGTAGAAATTTCCTTTTACGTCTTCCCCGCAAATGTTCCAGGTGACTGCTTCCCCTTCACCGGCATAGTGCAGTGCTCCGAACGTCTTTGACATGTTCGGGATCACAACTCTCACACCCATATGTACATTCCTCCCTTCTGTGTGTTTTTTCTTTCTTCCACCCACCAAAACAGCCGGTATGATTAAGCTGTTTTTGGTTGCTGCCTCATCTGAAAATAAGGCTCCCACCACATAACCCATTTTTTCCTTTCCTAGCATCAGCACAATTAAAACGGGTTCAAATCATCTAACGCTGGTTCCATTTCTGCCCTGCAGACGGCTGCCGCTGCAATGACCGGATCGGAATCTGCATATCGCCGCATTCCAGGGAAATCATTGTTTTCAATCGCTTCCTGCAGCTTTCTTACTCTTCCGGTCACTTCATCCGGCCGCACACGCATGCACGCTGTCTGGATCCGCCTAAAAAAACTCTCATGATCCGTTACAAACTGATAATCCGGATCCATTAAAATCTGTTTTAATGCTGCTTTTGCATTTTTCTTTATATTTTCCCTGCCACGCATATAATTCACATCCATCTCCGGCGGCAGATCTGCGAACTCGGATGGAATAAAAAAGCCGTGTGCAATCATTTCCTCCTGCTGGTATTCGATCCGTCTGCGCTTATAATTAAGTTCCTGTCCGTCCGTCCACTTCGGACCATGTGCGCCTTTTAAAAAGACGATGCACCAGTCCGCCACCGCCGCAAGGAGCTGACTATAAAATTTGATCAATTCCCATTCCCGTTCGATCCCTTCTGCGTAATCAGTTAAAAGAAGCTGTCCTTCATTTAACCAGCTTTCACGCTCTGCCGGTGACATCTGTATTCTGCCTTTGTTCTTCCAGTCTTCTACATCATAAGCGGTAACACTGTTTTCTGTCTGCGCCATCTTCTCCACCTCCTTAAAAGATTCCTTTTTCGTTTCGTTTTTTTTCAAAATTCAAAATACCTGCAACTCCCCGCAATACTGTATGCAGGCAGGTTATTTTTTTGTGTTTTTGCAGATAGTTTACATCATGCCAACTTTTGGGGTCTTAGTTGTCATAATGTAAACTAAGGTTTTTACCGGAGTTTTTGCCGTATTTCCGGCATTTGTGCCCCGTAATTAAGAGTCGCCTATCGCATTTGTACCCCCGTGTTACAATCCGGGGGTTAAGCCGGGCGCTTACGCGCCCGGCAGAAGCCCTGAAGGGCTTAGCGCCGCCCCGGAGGGGCGCCCCGCTTCGCTGCTTACACTCCGTCCGCGCGCCGCGGGACACCCCTCCGGCACAGTGCTAAACCCCTCAGGACAGCGGCCGCTCTCCCCGTCTTGCAACACCGTAGGAACAGCGTGGATTTTATGGATAAACAGCTATTCCATCATTGATAACCGCGTGGATAATGCATGGAAAAATCATGGAAAAGGAAAAACGTCTTTCCCACCATTTTCCCACACATTCTCCACCCAGTTATCAACGATTCCATAAACAGCAGCTTACCCACAAACTCCACCCTGCGGCTAAGGTCTGCTGGTATCCTTTTATTTTGTTTTTTGATAAACAAAAAGAAAGGATCTTTTCCCTGTGGCGAAGACGCTAAACATCAAAGCGCCTCCGCTGTGTGAATTTGTAAACAAGGCAGGGACAGGATCACGACAGTTTCTGCCAGACAGCCCGGACACTGCGATGTTTTACCGCCTGGTAGGTTATATCGCTTAATAAACACTGTAACAGTTTCTCCAGCGTCCACCAGTTTCGAGTTGCTCCGCGTTTTTTATATCTCCGGTTATTTTCCTTCACATAATGCTCAAGCAATGCTTTTTCATCAGCAGTCAATAATATTTCAACCTGCACGCGGGTGTACTTTTCCATTTCTTTTCCTCCTGTACTAACTTTCTACATAGCCGATAACTGTATAATCATCTTCATTCAGCGGCTTATATACCGGACGGTAGGTTTTACCATTTTTCAAAATGTACTCCTCTCCGTTCCATTCTCTTTCGATCAAGATTTCCCCGTTTTCCAAAAACACATTTAACGGATCTTCCAATCCATATGTACTGACTTGTGGAAATTTCTCTTTAAACTCTGCAAGTGTTAATTCTTTTAACATTTTCCTGCCTCCATTCTTTAATCTGCCATCATCAGAGCCGGGCGATTATCCCGCGGCTGACGCTCCAGGGTGGAGCGTTTCGGCTAACTGTAAATATATTCTGCTTTTCTGACCTTCCCTTTATTGATAAGATCTGAAAAATGCCTTGCTGCTCTATCAACACCTTTATCATCTTCAAAGTCTTCATAAAAGTAATAAGTTGTTCCGGTTTCTCCAGATGAAAAATCAAATGTAACTTTAACACCAACACCCGAAATATCTTTTCTGTCTAATTTATTCTGCATTTCCTGTCTTGTCATTGTTTTGTCCTTTCTGCCCTCGTAACCTCCGGGGCGGGTGATTTTTAATACTTTTATGCTTCCCTCTCAATTTTCAGCTTGTCAATATTTCCTTCTTCCATGTCCTCAACAATCGCTCTCAACTCATCCAGGATATCCCCTTCCTTTGGTGTCTCGAATGTGTAATTTTCGTTGTATTCCTTTCCCTCGATTTTAATTCTATAAATCATGTTTTTGTCCTCCCTGTAATTTATTTTCCTGTTCTTTATGATTATATTATATACTTATATAAGTATAATTTCAATGCACATTACTTACAAAATATACTTATATAAGTATTTCTTTTTTGTGCATATTTTATACTTGTATAAGTATATTTTCAACATTATAATATATTTATATAAATTTTAAGGAGGCAAACATGGCAGAAGAAAAAACACCCGGCAAAGCAAGCACACGCGCCAAAAACAAATACAACGCTAAAGCATATGATCAATTTCTAATTACCGTTCCTACTGGTCATAAAGACCTTATAAGTGCCGCTGCAAAAGAACAAGGCTATTCAAGTCGAAATGAATTTATTGTTACTGCAATCAATGAAAAAATTCAACGTTACAATACTGATAAGACATAGTTATATACTCTTACATTTTCAACAACAAAAAAGGAAGATGCTCTTTTGTCATCTTCCTTTTACATTTATTGCTTATTCTATTTTTCTTTCTCTTTTCCTTCTAATTTCAAGCCGTCAAATTATAAATATTATTTCAATTATTCGATTTCAAACCCTACCAGTCGCCACTGATCCGGTTCTCCATCCTCGTCGTGTGAAGTCGGTTCCTGAACCTCTTTTACTCTAAAATTTGGTGTATTTTTATCCAGTGCCACGCCGTTACTGTCACACTTCCAGCCTTCCATGGTCTCGCCGTTGCTGGTATCGTGATCGACAGCCACCAGCCCGAAGTTCTCGAGATCAAAGATCTCCACTGCAAAATGTCCTTTCATCTGTCCTAACTCGTTTAAAATTTTTAACATAGCTTTTTCCTCTTTTCTTTCTTCTCTGGATGTGCTATATTCAAATAGCACACATTTCACTTGGTATGTTTTTGTGTGTCGGGCTGGATTTTTTTCCAGCCCTTTCTTTTTAATTGTCCTCAATTCCTTTTTGAGTATCATCGATCAGCTGATCGACCATCTTTTCCGCTTTTTCATAATCCTTAGATTTTAAAACTTCCTTTAAATCTTTCAGATCCTGCAAAAGCCTGCGCAAGTAACTTTTAAATACACTCATATCTTCACTCATTTTTCTCCTTTCCGGCTTTCGCCTATTGCCTTTCGACAATATTATAATACACCTTTGTGTATTATTTGTCAATATAAAAATACATTTTTGTGTATTTATTTTATATATTCCAAAATATCACACGGCTGACAATTCAGCCGATCACATAAATACATGATCGTATCAACACTGACATTTTGATTTTTTACAAGACGATTAACCAGTGTAGGGGATAAATTAAACTTCTCTTTGTCTTTCAAGTCTGTTTTTTTAATCCCTCTTCTTTCCAGTGTCTCCCATAATCTTCTATATGAAATAGAACCGCTATAAACATTCTTTCTTTTTTCTACTGTCTCCGCCATCTGATGCACTCCCTTCTTTTATATTATAAATAATACATCATTGTGTATTCATTGTCAATCTTTATCGCTTTGTACATCTTTGTATATTTCAAATCTGTCAAAATATTTTATCTGCGGAAGAATATACTTTTCATCTGCCATACCATTTATTTTATAAACAACTTTTCTTTCGCAACGTGCGCCATATATTTTTAATGGCATATTCTCCACATCACACGCAAAGACACATTTTACATTTTTATCAATGTACATAGGCATATGCGACAATTTGTACTTAATACCTCGTTTATCAACCGCGCATATTAATTGCATGCTAATTTCTGATGAGCTGCAAAATTCCATAAAAACCAGCTGATTTTTCTTTTCTCCTATCATCTGATCTGCTTTATAATCTTTACCATTTTCCAAACTTAACACTTTTACTACTGGCAATACATCCAGCAAATGGTATCTTTCTATCATCTCCTGACCAATATAACAGCCGAACAAAGAGCTTATAATTATTGCTATCATTCTTAACACTATCATTCTATGATCCTCCGATATTTTGCAGGCTTAGAATATTGAATCTTAGGACGTTTAAGAATAATAAGCCTTGCATTTTTCTGCATAACATCACATTTTCTCCCTGCTTCATCTATCCAAGCCTGTGTTATAATTAATACACCCACACCAGATTTTATTGCCTTATTCATTCTCTTTTTTGCCTGTCTTTTATTCAATTTATTTCCTCCCAAACCAATTAACAGGGAAGATGTTTTATCTCTCCATCTTCCCTTGTTGCGACGTCGCAATTATTCTACTTTATTCGGTGCCATAAAACGGTTATAAAATTCTGTCAATGCTCCAGGCTCCTTACTGTTTCCGATCCCGTGATCTTGGACATATTGTTTCATTTCAAGAATCGTTTCATGCGGGATTAAAAACTCATCTTCCGGCGTGTCATTTTTCAAATTATCAAATGCCCTCTGCAGTGCGGCGTGATATTCCGGATTCGTCATCCAGATAGAATTTTCTTCTAATCCACCATGTTCATGATCTAATTTAAAATATTTTTCACTGATAAATCTGGTTTTTCCCTCTGGCTTTTCTACAACAGGCGTTGTGTCAACTACATACACCATGATCTGTTTCACATAAGTATTTCCTGTACGGTCAACTACAGTCAGATTCTCGGATGTTGCAAAATCATGCTGCAGGTTTGTAAACTCACTTTCCTGATAGTCCGGGATCGTAAAGGATGTGAAAACCTCCGGATCACTTGGAGCCGGGTTTGTTCCCGGTAAAATCGGGCTTCCATCCTCACGGTCGATCGCTGTTGCATGGCTTAAAATCTCTTCTTCCGTGATAAATCCGCTCTGTGCCTGTTCTAAGGTATAATACAGATCCTGCGCCTGAATCCACGGACAATCATCCCATACAGCATAAAGTGTGATCTCTCCACCATCTTCTGCTACAAGGTTCTGATCGATATCTCCGGCTTTCCACTTCGGGATAAAGGTATCTTTGCCATCTTCCAAAGCCCATCCCATAAAAATGGATGCATATACCTTTTTCTTTGGCTCCTCGGCTTTCTTATCTTCTTCAATTTTATCCAGCTCTTCGTCATTTGCATCGTCAGAATCATCTTCTGTTTCCGTAGCTTCTGCTTCGTCCATGTCATCTGGTGTGTCTGTTTCTACTATATCCGCGTCATTACCATCTTTTCCGGTATCCTCGTCCTCGATATCTGAATTTTCATCATCTTTGGTTTCAGTATCTTCAATTTCAGTTTCTTCCTCTTCATATCCTGCCATCATTGCTTTTGGAATTGCCCCGGAAATGACATCCTCTGTCACGTTTTGTCCATCCAGTGTATATTTCACATAGGCTGCTGTTCCGTCTGCATTCCATACATCCGGCAGCGTTACGTCTTCATCATACGTTGCTTCAATATCATCGATATGTCCAAAGCCACCGTTCGGATCAAAATGGATCGTATATTTGTTTGCCTCTGCATTGGCTGTCATCGTGACATTCCCGGCCGGCATTGTAAATACAAACTTCTTAGCATCTACGGTCTGCTCCCCACCGGATCCGCCTTTATAATTTCCTTTCCAGTTTAGCCAGTGATAGCCTTCTTTTACTGCCGCATCGATGGTAACGCTCTGTCCATAGCGGTACGATCCGCCTCCGGTCGTCTTTTCAATGCCGGTTCCGGCATTTAATGTTACATTATATAGATGTCTTTCATAATAATAATCAATGACCATCTTTCCATCTGCAGTTACCGCTTTCGTCTGTGTTTTCGGGCTGTCAAAACCGGTGTATGTCTTTACTGCAGGAGTAACCTTGCTTCCAATCTGTGCTTTTTTCGTCTCTGTTTCGGCAAGTTCATAGTTTTTATCGTCATGGGTTGATGCAATACCGTCTGCTTTCTGTTTCCAGTGATGAACGGTATAAACAGCTTCATCTAACACTCCAGTAAGCGTCAGAGTCATATTATAGGCAGGCATGCTTCTCTCATAGGCATAGGTCTTATCATTTACCAGGTCCGATGTTACCTTGCGGTCTGTGGATGCATTCGTTTTTTCATTAAGATCTGTCCATTTACTGAACTGATAGCCTGTATTAAAGGCTGGTATTGCAATAATTGCATCATTATATGGAATCTCAACAGAATCTGTATAGTAATCTCCAGATAACATATTCGGATCCTCAGCCACGATGCAAACTGGGGCATAATGTCCATACTGTGTGAAATATTTTCTTATTTCAATATGACTTCCTGCAGTCTTATCCATCTTTACTGTAAGACGGTACAGCGGTGTTGCCTGAGAAATTACCGGCTCCGATTTCTTTTCAATTCCAGTGTTTGTTTTTTGCGACCGGAGCTTTCCAGCAACCTCGTGCTGATTTACTAAAACTTTCTTTCCTGAATTTTCTGTTACGGTACATGGAATTGAATATTTTACATAGCTGCCGTTCGCCTTATTATCATTTCCGGATAATGTCAACGTATGATTGGCTGCATTATATTGAACCTCTTTATCTGTTCCGTAAATATACTTTACTGCTTTCGGTTTAGTTACACCTTTATCATACACTGTAAAAGAAGCCTTACCCTTTACCGGTGTCAATGCATCATCCAATGTTACAACCAGTGTTCCATCATAATAACCCGTATTCGGCTGATCAGTGACTACATTGATATTTCCCGTTACAGTTGCAGATACAGTACTGTTTACCGTCGTTTTCTGATTTTCGGAAAGCTCATAATCTGCCACATCCACGGCAAGACCAACGACAAACAATGTTGACCAGGATGAATCGGATGCTTCTGCACGGAACTTATTTGTTGCAAATCCCGGATGATCCTTATTTGTCTGATTTACACTGAAATCCATTAACATACCACGGACAGAAGATAATTTAGAACTCAGCTGTGTGTTTCCATGATAGAAATAAGAATGTCCAATCAGTCCACTGTTTGAATATGCTAATAATCCTGTCTTATCTTTCTTTGTATCATATAAATCAAGTCCAAAAGACTTCTGTTCTGTCGCGTTGCTTTTTACAATTCCTGAATTGGTTCCAAGCAGTAATAATTCTCCGCTTACTTCGGAATCTTCATTTATATACTGATTTGTCTTACAGTCTCCAAGATCAAGGTTCATAGTTACCGGATTTCTTGTCCATTTACTGTTTTCCTGCTGATAATTAAAATGGGAACCGACTTTTAAAGAAACAGCCCTGACATTTGCTTTGCTGTTTTTCTCGATTACGATCAGCTGCCATGCTGCACTGCTCTCCCCCGAATGTGTACCCTTGCTTGTATTACTTTTTTCTGTTGATTCTACATAAGGGATATTTGCAACACCGTATTTACCATAACCATATTTCTGGACGGTTGCCGTTACATCTGTATACATACAGGAAAATGTATATTCTTTTGTTCCCAGATGTGGTTCACGCATATCAACTGCAGCATAGGAAGCATTTACTTTCTTTGTAAAAGCACCCTTGTCTGTTGAACCGGCAAAATAGATTGCCTTATTTGCAGCTTTTTTTACAAGATCCGTATTATTTTTTCCCTGTACGGATGTTTCCCAGACAAGATATGCTGCTTCTATTCTTGTAGCACCTGCTGTTTTTTTCAGACTTGCAATAGAACTGTTTACAATTTTGTCCTTACCAATGGTATCTACCGTTGCCTTAAAATCAGTATTCTTCACCATCTCATTATAATTATTATTTTCATAATAACCATAAAACCCGAAAAAGTTCGCATCTCCGGTATAATTGATGCTGTACTGACCGATCAGATCCGTCACGATCTGTGTTTCTTTATTGATATTTACATTTACATCCGCTTTTACAGTAAACGGCCGGAGTAAAAAAATGCTGCTGACCACAAGTGTGAACAGCAGCAGAATTTTACCTCCTTTATTCAATTTTCTTTTTTCTTTCATTGTTCTCCTTTCGTATTTCAAAATGAATTTTTGAACTAATCTCCATAACCCATGGTATACCAACAGGTCGTTTCTTTATCTGTCACTGTACATTTCCAGGAATATTTACAAAATCCATCGGCAGACTTCAATGTTAATGTTGCTGTGCCATAACCAACACCTGCAATTTCACCATTGTCATGCACTTTAATGATACTTTCATCACTGCTGGTAAGTGTAAAGTTTTTATCTGCAGCATTTAATGGTAATACATCTCTTGTCGACATAACTTGACGCCAATCATACCTGTTCTCTTCGAATCTGGTTTCCAGATCAGGATCCTGCTTTTTCAGATTCGTATACATATCAAACTGGAACGCTGTCACAAGTTTTCTAACTGTTACCGTGTAAGTTGCAGATACGCTCTTATCAGCCTTGGATGTTACCGTAATCACTGCGGTACCCGCTTTTTTCGGTGTGACTTTACCGGTGGAAGAAACAGATGCAACGCTCTTGTTGCTTGATTTATAAGTAACTTCCCTGCTCTTTAAACCGGTCATGCTTTTAATTTTGATCTGTGCGGTACCGTATTTCTTTTTATTTGAAATCAGCATCTTTGCACAGACTACATAATATTTACGTCCCATATCCGGCTCTGCAATATCCATTCTTGCAGAATCCGCAATGTCCTTTGCATCAAATACTGCATCCGGCATACCATCAACTACCTGTGGCATCTCATCAAAACTTTTTTCCGGTGCAAGTGTTACGCTTGTTTCATCAAGAACGATCTTTTTCTTTCCGGTTGGTGTATAGTTTGTGTTGATCGTGTCCGGATTCTTTACCGTCACTTTAAACTTTGCGACTGCCTTTTTATTTACCACGGATGTTACTGTGATCGTTGCCGTTCCGGCTTTCTTTGCAGTTACCTTTCCTTTGGATGAAACTGTTGCTACTTTTTTATTACTGGATGCAAACTTCACACCTTTTGCACTGATGCCTTTTAAAGATTTTACTTTGACCGTGGTTGTATTTCCGACTGCGATCGTTGCTTTCTTCTTCTCCAGCGTGATCTTGGTGTTCTGTTTCTTTTTGCTGACGGTGACTTTGATCGTTCCTTTTACTTTGGCATTGTAAATGGACGTTACCGTGATCTTACAGGTTCCTTTTTTCTTTGCAGTGATGACACCCTTATTTGTTACCGTCGCAACTGCATTGTTACTGGATTTAAATTTCAGCTCTTTTGACGGTTTGAAGTTTATCTTATCCCCATAAGCGTTTGTTCCGCTTGTCTGAATGTAATCCCCATTCTGCCACATGCCATCGATCGTGAACTTTACATATTCACCTGCATACAAGGTTACTTTGCTGCCAGCCTTGCCGTTGATCTTGAAATCGATCCGATTGGCTGCCTTTGCCGATACTTCCTCCGGCTGTGGTACTACGATGCTGCTGATGCACATGATAAGTGCCAGCATGAGCACGACTGCTTTTTTCCATCCTTTTTCTTTTCTCTTCATAACTACCTCCTGTTTTATCTTTTAACATTGTTCCATGTTGTTTTCCCTGATATTTCTATACTTATAGTATACACCTTTTCCTCTTAAATTCCAAGGCAGTGAGCAATAAAAATTGTCACTGCCGTAAATAAAAATACTTCCACAAATATAAATGTTCCCATCCCAATAATCAGGATATTTAACATCCTGTTTTTTCTTATCTTTTTCATCTTTTTCCTTAATTCCAGACTGCATAATAAGCTGCATCCTGTGTCATCGTCATATTCTGATCCAGAGCATTTCCCTCTGCATCTGCCCATCCTGTAAATGTTTTTCCTTCCTGTACCGGATTTTTTGGAACCGGAACTCCATCACCGTTCAGGACCTCATAGCATTTATAACAGTCCGTATCCGATAAATAATATCTTACCAGGCAGATCTCCGGCACTTCTTCCTGAAGTTTATTTACAACCGCTGTCCTGTCATATGACACGGTTCCCGGTTTTCCATTCGGATGCTTAAATTCTTCTGTCACAGAAACGGATAAAAGCTGCTTATCCGTATCTGCAGCATTTACTTTTAGCTGGATATCCGAATCTGAATCGATCGCATAAGCTAATGTTTCTAAAAAATCAGCTTCCAGCTGATTCTTATCTGTGACATTATACTTTTTTGTTAACAGATTTTCTGCCGTCTCTTCTGCAACAGACGGTAGATTGCTTTTTAATTCCACGCTCCTGTTCATCCTCCCTGACACCGCCATGATCGTTAAAAAGATCACTCCGGCAATACAGGTCGTGACAATCGCCCTGATGATTAATTTCATACGACCTTCCTTTCTACATGACCGGAACACGGATTACTGCGGTTGTTTTCCGGTTGCCGGAATCCATGGCCTTTACCGTAAAAGAATAAATCCCTGCAGTGTGAAACGTGATCGTTCCAGATGCCTTATCCATCTGATCCGGCAGTTCATTTCCATCGGAATCACAGAATTTTAAAAGCTTTACCGCAAGCTCCTGTCCGTTATAATCATGCGCTTTTACATAGTCTGCTACCTGAACCGTTCCAGGTGCAAGACTACCTGCTCCCTGGTACTCAATCGCCGGCGCATCTTTTGCTATTTCCGTCTGATACGCGCCATAGTCAACATACGCATTGTAATCAATGCCTTCTGTATCCATGTGCGCCGCTATGATCTTTACAATTCCACGATTTCCATCAGAATCTGTTACGGCAGAAAATATGATCGTAAGGATACTTATCACTACAGCGGCAGTGAACATCGCACCGCCATGTTCTTTTATGATCTCTCTCATAGCATTCTCCTTCTTACATATTTACTTCAATACATGTCTACGGTCAGTTTTTCTTCTAATTTGTTTCTTACAATAGCTGGCAGTGCAATGTCCTGATTCAGCAATTTCAAAAAGAAAAGGACTTATTTTGGTCGCTGCCTTCCAATATTGGCAATTAAAACACTGCTTCATTGGCTGATTGATATTATATCCCAAACCAATTCTTGACATCTTTTCCTCCTAACCGCATAACCCGGTAAAAAATGTTTCCACCATCTGCTTAAAATATCCGGCATATACACCATATGCCATGGCAAGTGCTATGACGGACACCGCTCCGGTCTGTACGCTTCCTCCAAGTTCTTTTACAATCTCTTCCATTTCATACACCATCCTTAAAATGCTGTTGCAGCCATATATACGCTGATCATAAACGTGAGAACCGTCAACGCCGGAACCGACTCTAAGATCATTTCACCAATCTGTTCTATAAACTCTTCCATTACCGCGCGATCCCCCTTGTCATATGCGTTTTCTCAATGCCAAAAACCGGCATCTTATAATCATAAGACAGTATTACATCTGCTGATACTGTCTCCCCCTCTGCATTCGCAGAAGGCGTTACGGTCAGTGTATACCCTGCTGACTGCGCCTGCGAAATACAGCTGCTTATCACATCCCGGTTAAAATCACTGTTTTCAATCTCTGCTATCACATCCGCTTTGTATTCCTTTGCCGCTACCGTCTGTGCTGATGCAGTTAATAATGCGGCTGCACCAAATACACAGAGCAGATAAAAAAACAATGTTGTAAATGCACTGATTATATTTTTCATCTACATCCCTCCCGCCTCTGACAGCATTTCAAATAAAAACATCATGCCAACGACCAGATCTCCCAGCAACTTGATGGATGCACCAAAAACCGGATACGAATATAACATCTTAACCTGGAAAGCCGAACTTTTATTCCGGCGTTCTGCAGCACGGTTTCTCATTTCCTGGACCTGTACTAAAAGGTTCTGGATCTGCACCTTTGCATCTCCGGTACCGGATTCTGAAATCGCATACAGCATTTTCATGCAGCTGGTTGTTTCCGGAATATCGAAATTTTTACAAAAATCTGTGTAGGAACTCAATGCTTTCGGCTGTTCTTTCAAACGCTGCAGTAATGCATTTATTTCCGGAACCAGGATCTTTGGTGCACCATCTAACGATTTCGCGATTGAAACCTGCACATTGCTGTGCTGCATTAATAATGCCATCTGCATCAGCCACTCCGGGAATGCCGCATAAAGTTCTTCGGATACCACACGTCTTGCAATATTCCTGCCAAATCTATGCTGCTGTGACATGGCTTTTTCATAACAGCGCAGCACATATTCTTCATCCCTGCCGCTTTCTTCTTTTAACCAGTTCCTGGTCAGCGTCTTTTCTGATCTTGCATATACATAGATCATCCATAAAAGAAGTCCAAAAGATGTGACCTGTACCAGACCTGTTGTAAGCACATTGTAAGGGGCTTCCATGTTAAGGATACCCGGAAGTGCATTTAACATATATAAAGTTCCGGCACATAAGGCTGTAGCCACAACAATGGATACCACATTGTTTGTATGTGCTTTTTTCTTTTCTCCCTGAAGCAGGTAACCTCTGCGTTTCCATAATTCCACATCATTTAATAACAGGGAAATGGAATCATCCGCCTCTCCACCATATTCCTCTGCACTGATCAAAAGTTCATGCAGTGTTTTTATCTTGCGGCACTCGTATTCTTTTTCCACGATGTCTAAGGATTCCCTTAAAACACTTTTTTCACTGTAGGAATGTCCCGCTTCAAGATGTCCGATTGATTCATCCATAATATCCCGCATATGTCCCGGTTCAAATGTCTCTCTTGCCTCTTTTAAGGCAGATAATACTTTTCCTGTTTTTTGGAACGCATATAACATCTGCTCCATGTAAGTGGCAGCATCTGCAAAACGTTTCTGTTCATACATTTTTTTATAAGTGTCAAGGATAAATGCCGGAAGTGCCAAAAACATGGCGATCAGCACAATGACAAGCAGTTTCCATTTCAGTTGAAACAGTAAGCCGATCACTCCCATTCCGGCAATACATGCACCAATGACAAATAAATGCGTTTTCCAGGAAAAATGATATCCGTATGTATAAACCTCTTTTGCAAGGTTTCCCGGATTTAAAAGCAACAGATTTTTCGCCACACGGTTTTCTTTTTTGATCTGCTTTCTCTCTTTTTTCTCTTTTATCCGTGTCTTTTTCAATCCTGCCACTATCTGCCCTCCTTCCGGTATCTGTAAAAACTTTCACAAAAGAACGGTTCTTGTATTCCAGCACGTTCTAATTTCAAAAGAATATCTTTCGGTATCTCCTCTGAAACAAGTTCCCCATCCTCTACCAGCATATAAATTCTGTTTTCATGATCTTCCCTGGCATAAAAACAAAGCTGATCTAAATATCTTCTGATCTCTCCATCCTGTGTATTTTCTTTCCGGATCAGAAGTCCAAGATTTACATAACGGTAAATCCTGTTTTCCATACGTCTCGCATCATTTACATTATTCATCATGCTCTGGATACGGTCTGGCAGCTTCTTCACATCATCCAGATGGATCGTTGTAAATCCATTGACACCAGTACTCCACTGTTCCAACAGTGATGTCACTTCCGTTGACCTTGCCTCTGACAAAACCAGATAAGCCGGATTCTGTCTTAAACACGCCTTGATCGCATCCGTATAGGAAAAATTATCCTTTATACGAAGCTCTACGGCATCCGCTCCGGCATTAATTTCCGGATAATGGATCTCTAAGGAATCCTCAATCGTGATCACACGGCTTTCTTTCGGAATAAACTGCATAAAAAACTTTGCTGTTTCCGTTTTTCCAGCTCCAGGTTCCCCACCAAACACAAAGTTCATACCCGCTTTCACACAATTTAAAAGCAGATGCAGCACCTTTTCTTCACAAAAACCGCTGTTTAACATCCCGTTAATCGTATTACGCACCAGACACGGAGATCTGCGGATACAGACGCTTGTCCCGGTTGCCGCCACAGAATCATGGATGATACTGATACGAAGTTCTTTCGTATCTGCCTCTAACACCTTATTTGCATTGTTAAACTGTGCATCCACACAATTTGCAATGTTATGTGTAAAGGCATCTAAAAAGTTTTCTGTAACTTTTTCTTCCGCTTCTTTTGCTCTGTACTTACCCTTTTTAAGATCCGTGATCCACAGGGCAGAACCGTTATAATCCACATCCGTAACATCCGGCTGCATTAAAAAATCCCAGAACACACCAAACTGTTCCGGGCTTGGTTCAAACATTTCACTCAAATTTAATTTCCCCTCCTTTTAAAAGTTACAGGCAGCATGTAAATGTCAAAGACCAACCGAACATTTGCCGCCGCCTGTTTTTTACTCCGGCCACTTTACTTATCAGCCTAATGCATTCATCTTTGTAAAGAAATTCGTGAATGCTGTTTTGAACTGCTCCAAAGCAATTCCGCCTTCCGTTGGATTGCAAATGAACAAGATCAATACTGTAATTGCAATAATCACTGCACCTCTTTTTACTGCACCACCATACTCTTTCATAAACTCTTCCATGGGAATCTTCCTCCTTTCATCGTTACTCGATTCTCCTGCAGGTGAAATCTGTATGGGATTAATCAATCCCTTATAAACACAGGAAATGTGTTATCAGATCCTTGCTTTTTCTAAAGTGTTATATACCGATTCATACTGGCATATAACAGAAAAAGGGACTGTATCTTTTAAATTACAATATAAAGAAAAGCTTTCTCTTGCTTCCTGAAATGCACAATCCATTTTGTACTGTGGCAGATTTTCTTTCTCTGCATTCTTTCGCCAGGCATTGTACTTCTCCTGGAGAGATCCGTTTTGTTCTTCAAATATTTTTAGATCATCCATTGTATTTACTCCTGCCACCCCTCTTTGCATTTTTTCATAATACCTTTCATAAAAAAGCATAACCTCAAAAGGTATTCTGTTTTTTAAATGGCACCATACAGAAAACGCACTTCTTACTTCCTCAAAAATGCAATCTGTCTCATACGGCATTTTTCCTTCTTTTTCCATGCTTTTTCGCCACACTACATATTTCTCCCATACATTTCCATTTTTCGATTCAAAGTTTTTTATTTTGTCTCTTTCCAAATCATCCCACTGTCGCATTCTAACAGCCAGCTCTGTTGCATTCTCCATCGTATTGTAAATTTTAAACAATTCAGGATATTTCAGTACCAGCCATAAATGCGCCTTTTCCATTCCGTCACTTTCAAAAGTGCCGTTTAAAATACACTTAAAAACATAGTCTGTCAGGAAATGTGAAATCTCTATGGTAAACCTTGGATCATGTATATCTCCATTGCATATTGCAGATATAAAATATTCCTGCTTTATCAGAAGTGCCGTTGCATGATCTATTAATATTCTTCTATTTCTGTCAGCAGTCCGTTGCACTTTCTTGACTTTATAGCAATAAATAAATAGAATAATTATTGATATTATGTATATAATTGTAACTACTAACAAAAGAGTCATCACCTCGTAACATTCCAACAATATATAATCTTCCTGTGCTTATAAGGGACAAATTTACGTCCCTTATTTTCTTTTGGCAACGTTCTATAACCGCACACTGCCGAGAGCCTGTCAGCCCCATCACGGTCTTCTCCTCTTTCTTTCGTGACTGTTACGTTTTATCCCCGTCAATGAGGCTTTCTGAAAGTCCTGCATTTCATACTTCCACCCGCACAAGTCCATTTAGTTATCAAGGTTCAACAAAGATCAATAAAGGGAAACATCTGTTCAGATTGAACTTTTCTTAGAAATGCCATAGAATAAATTCGTTAGTTTTTTTGCGGCATTTCTTATGAAATGTTTCCCGGAAGCCTTGTGATTGCCGTCACAGGGCTTCTTTTTTCTGACTCCCGTTTCCAGGAGCCGATTGTCTGCATTGCTTTGATGCTACGGTCGTGGAGCTGCCGTGCAGACAGGTTGTTATTTCTTGTTCATGTTTTTTAAATGCTCCTTTAACACTGTCATATTTGTTTTACAATCTGCAAAATGACGATATCCAGAATCAAGAAGATAATATTCTTCTGTTTCACTTTCTTCTTTCGTCCATTCTATATAGTACGGATAATTCTTTACCACGATTGCATAGCCATCCGGCAGATCATAGCGATAAAATGTTTCTTCGGTATATTCGTTCTTACACCAGATATTCCAAGACTTATAACTGTTTATAAAATCTTCTCTCTGCGTCATGTTCTTCATGACAGGAAGTTCCGGCTGTGTTATAACAGGTTCTTTATCTTCGATCCATCCGCATCTTCCATTACAGTCTATCTCACAGTCAGCACAGCATTCTACTGTTTCGCCACAGCCACAGCACACACAGGTTCCGCTTGGACTTTTACCAGTAATGCAGCCTCTCTCATACGGCAGTACCTTTTTCTCCGGAACTGATTGCGACGTCGCAACAGATTTTTTCTTTTTCGATGTCTGTACCAAAGTATCTAAGGTATTTAAAGCGTCCGTCAAACTTTTCTGTTCTTTCGCTTTTTCTTTTAATGACCTCTTATAGTTCCTAATCTGCGATACTGTCATATCAGCATTGACCTTGAAACGTTCCTTTTCCTTTAATGGCAGCATTTCCACCAACTGGGAATAGGAATATTTTTCATATTTGTCATCGACCCACATTTTTTTGGAATTCGAGTCGTCTTTTGAACAAAATTCATTCCATACCGCGATCACTCGCGATACTGCGGATTTATCCATATGGAAGTTCTTTTCGATACACTCATAGAAATTGTCATACCCTAACTCTTCATGGTATCTGTACATCTCCATCTCATGAAGATGGAATCCTAAACTCATGTATCGTTTTTTGACATCCGTTATGTCCTGTTTTACATAGTTAAATGAAGCAACTGCAAGTTCATTTACTTCATCGCCGTAATAATCCTCACCAAATACAATGCCTGTTGTTAAATCCATATCATCACCGCCCATAATTTACATCCATCTCATTGCTTATTAAAGCGCATACAATGCAATCAGGATTAAATCTGCAATAATTGCTGCCCCAATCGCCACGTGCCCATCTTTACTAATCAAACCAGCAATAATTCCAATAACAAAATTAACAATTATTGCTATGATCGTAATCGTTAATAGATTCATTTCATCGCCCCTTTCCAACAGCCATGTGATCACAGCTACAGTTACCACACCGCAATAACCAGCTTTCTTCCTACCACCAGCCTATGTTCCAGGATCCTACAAATTCGACTGCCTCAACTTCTTCTTTTGGGATCGTGTATACTTTACCCTGATACCTAAATCTGTAATATTCTCTATGTTTTTCTATACACCTTGTAGTAAAAAATGCCGATATACTTTTATATAATGCATCTGAATAAAAAAAACAGTTCGATATCTTTACAGCTTTGTAATTTAAACATTATCCGGTATTTGTATTTCTGTCCTGCATTTTGCTCTGACAAAAGATACATAGGCGTTACATCTAACTGAAAGCGTGCCATTATTACAATTATAATGGTTACAACTACCACACATATAATACTATTTTCCATATAAAGAAGATCCTCCCATACCTATAAGGAACGACACAAATCAAGCAATGCAAGATTAACAATAAGTAATGCTCCTACCGCTACATCTTCTACATGTCCAATGACGACACTGGCTATCAAACAAAGACCTAATATTCCGATTATCAGACCGACTATCAATATTGCCGTTAAGCAAACTAAACAAGCTAAACGCTTCATTTCACTCTCTCCTCTCCGACAACCATGTGATCACAGCCGCTGTTACCACATCCTCCGGTTCCCATGAATCGGATATCTCTCGTTCTGTTCCCTGGAGCTGTTCACGTTCCCATCCGGATAATTGTTTTGCCGCACCCTGTAATTCTTCATATATAGATTCCGGAATGGAGATTGTAATCTCACGTTTATTGTCCCGATCCATGTTATTCACCTGCTTTCTGATATCTCTCATATCTATCCGACATTTTCCAGTGCCGGATGCTGCTCTACTTCTTTTTCAAGCGGTGTCACTTTTACAGTGACTGTCACGTTTTCCCGCTGCGATATGATCCGCGCAAGCGTTTCAAAAAAGCGCTGCGCATTAAATGCCCCCTGCACTTTCATCCACGCCACCTCCTTATGCTGTCTGCGGCTGTTTACGATCCGCTCTCTGGCGCTCCTGCTGGATACCGAACATATAACCTAAAATGAACATTTTGTTATCTTCATTCAACTTTGAAAATTCTTCTGCTGATTTTGTAATCAGTTCCTTTTTCTTGTCGTCTCTCATAAAGTTCTCCTTTCATTTATGCATTTCAACACTTTTTGCAAATCATTTTCTGTTTATAAACAGATATTAGCATTTTATTTTCTGTATGTCAACACTTTTATATTTTTAATTATTTATTTTTTTGTGTTGACGTACAGATTTTTATATTGTATATTAAAATCACAATACACAGAAGGGAGGTGCTTTATATAATGGAAACTTACGAGAGAATACGAGAACTTCGAAAAAAATATTTAAAATTAAGTATGGAATCGTTCGGAAATCGTCTTGGTGTCAGTCGTGATACAATTAACAACATCGAATTAAACCGCCTAAAAAAACCAGAGCAAAAACTATCCTTATACAAACTGATATGCAGTGAATTTAACGTCAGCGAAGAATGGCTACTGAATGGTACCGGTGATATGTTTACCAGTAACGAATCTGAATACAGTACTATGATTGATCAGATCATGCATGGGGAAAATGAATTTGCCAAAAACATTTTTAAAACATTTGCACTGTTCGATGTGAAAGACTGGGAAGCTTTAGAGCGGATGATTTCAAAATATAATTCCGTCGCAGATCCGGAACCGGACATTTCTTTATATGACAGCGTGCCGGATACACCGGAAGAATTGGAAAGACTGTTTCCACCAGTTGAAAAAGATGCCAAACGTGGTGTTGGGTAATCCCTGAACGAGACACCCAGCAATCCCGCTTATTTATTTACAATTACAAATATTGTACCGGTAAAGTTAAGATTATAATACATGGTTTTGCTACATCTATAATAAATTGCATATATTTTGCGGTTATTGTGATATATGTATTTTATTTTCATGTCCCACGACCTTTCTTTGTGGAAAAGCTGGGTGCATTTTCATTATATCAACGTCATTTGTCTTACTTCTACTGGTACATTGGAAATGATCAAAAATTTTTCGATAAAACAATAAGACACCCCGGTTGTATCAAAATACTTCCGGGGTGCACTAAAATATGCAGGTGATCACATGAAAAAGAAAGAATTATGTCCGGCAGTGATCCGGGTCGCATTATATATCCGCGTTTCCGGAGAAGAACAGAAAATCAAAGGACTTTCACTGGAAGCCCAGCAGGAACGGTTAGAAACATATGCAAAAGAACGCGGCTGGATCATCACCGGCACATATATAGATGCCGCTAAAACAGCCCGCAAAAATCTGCACAAAAGAACAGAATTCCAGCGTATGATGGAATCCGTCAAACGTAACGAAGTAGATATCCTGCTCTTTGCCAGGCTCGACCGCTGGTTCCGGTCTGTTGCAGATTATTACAAAGTTATGGAAATCTTGCAGGCTCACAATTGCGACTGGAAAACAACGGATGAAGAATATGATACCACGACCGCAAACGGTCGTCTTTATATCAATGTAAAGCTGTCTATTGCGCAAAACGAAGCAGATATAGACGGGGAAAGGATAGACGTTGTATTTGACAGTAAAATAGCACATGGCACCGTGGTATCTGGCAGCTGCCCCTACGGCTTCCGCGTAAATGAAGAGAAACGGCTTGAGATCATCCCAGATGATGCAGCCATTGTGCAGGATGCGTTTAATTATTTTGAATCTTCCGCGTCACAGCGCGCCACAACAAAATATATCCGTGAGAAATACGGCGTGAACTGGTGCTATGCAACTTTTCACCGGATGCTGATTGAAGAACTGTATACCGGTGTTTATAACCGTTCTAACAGGTATAACGCTAATTTTTGTCCTGCGATCATTGATCGAGAACAATTCGACCGCGTTCAGACTCTTTTGAAAAAGAATGTTCACACTGCTCCGTCTGGTCGTATATATATCTTCACTTCCATACTCACCTGTGATGAATGCGGGCACAAGTTAAATGGTTGCCTTTCTCAAGGTATTTATTATTATCGTTGTGGTCAGCGTCTGTTACGCGGACGATGTACGCATAATCATTCCATCCGTGAAGATTATGTAGAACGATGGCTGTTTGACCATTTAGGTGAAGAATTTGACCGCGTCAAACTTGACTGGGAAATACAGGCTGCAAAAAGAAAACGTTCATCTTCCTCGAAGGACAAAGCAGTCTTAAAACGCAAATTAAATAAACTGAAAGAATTATATGTAAATGACCTGATCGACATTGAAGAATATCGAAAAGACTACGAGATATATACCTCCGCCCTGGAGCAGATGCCAAACGACAAAGAAATGGAACAGCCGCCAAATTTTAAAGCTGTGGAACGGTTACTGCAGTCTGATTTTAAAAATTTATACAACACTTTAACCCGTGAAGAAAAAAGAACGTTGTGGAGATCCGCTATTAAGGAAATCCGGATTGACAACGATTATAATATAACGGGTATTATTTTTGAATAGTGTTGTACTATTTATATAGTACCCGTCGGCTCATCACAGAGCAGGATATCCGGATTTTTCACAATGGCACGACCGATGGAAACTCTCTGCTGCTGACCACCGGAAAGCTGGTTCGGCAGTTTGTGCCTGTGCTCATAAAGTCCCAGCGTATGTAATAAATCGTCAATATCGAGCGGACTGTCTGATAAATATGCACCGACCTCAATATTTTCCTTGACATTTAAATTTGCGATCAGGTTATACATCTGAAATACATAACCTAAATGTTTTCTGCGGTACTGTGTCAGCTTCTTCTCTCCGAGTTCTTCTAACTTATCGCCGTTGATGGAGATATAACCGGAGTCCGCACTATCGATTCCACCGATAATATTGAGAAGCGTCGACTTTCCGGAACCGGATGGTCCAAGCAGCACACAAAATTCTCCTTTTGCCACGGAAAAATTCATTCCCCGAAGTACTTCCTGTCGGGTCTCCCCGCTTCCAAACCCTTTTTTCAGATCAACAATTTCCAAAAATTTTCTTTCTTCTTCTGACATATTCTCCCCTTTCCCATTGCAGGATAATCAGTATCCTTTTGCTATCCTGAATGGTTTTAAAGTCTGTGCTTACATTTGTTAGTTTTAACTAACTTTTGTTTGTATTATAACACAAGGAATTCAGATTACAAGAAAAAGTGCCTTATAATGTATATTTATTGTTTGCTTGACTGTAAATATTGTTCTATTTTCGCAACAGTTTAATGATCTTCCCCTCATACACCACTGTCACAATAACGATCAATGCAACCGTCACCAGACTATACCCTTTATTGATCTGCACCCCTGCAGCATCACAGATACTGGTAAATAAAAGACTGAGCACGAAGATCAGCTTGACTGCGCGCACCATATGAATCGTATATTTTCTTATTTTCCCACTACATATTTCTTTCGGCAGGTTATTTACCCTTTCCGGATAACGTGCAAGCAGCGTCAGTCCAACATATACAAGGATCAGGATTGCCGCATTTAAAATAATCCCGGTAAATGATACTCCATATACGATTCCATAGTAGATCTGCAGTCCAAGATAGACCAGTGCAGCCACGATTCCCACTGCTTCAAGCAGGAAATCAACCGTTGTCATTTCTTCTTTTTTCAAATGTTTTCTCCTGTTCTGTTATTTCTAAATATGTTTCAAATGCCGTTTTCCATTCCGCCGTCAGCCGCTCTAAATTCCACGCCGCATTTGCGGGGCTTGTGGACGGCAGTTTTCCAAGCGGCGGCATTCCCTCTTTATGACAGTATTTTACAAAAAGCTGATGTGCTTTTCCACCATTTGCAAAAATTCCCTGTATTTTTGCATTTGATAAGATCAGATTCATATCATTTGGCACCACATTTCTGATGGAGCTGTCGGAAGATCCAACGATATCACAGGAATCGATCACATCCCACACTGCTATGCGATGTCTTAGCAGAAGATCCTCCTTTTCATCGATCGTCTGTGGCAGAGGTTCCTTGAAAATCCCTGCAATCACCTTCCAGAACCGGTTTTGCGGATGTCCATAATAAAACTGGTTCTCCCGCGACTTTACAGACGGAAAGGAACCCAGAATTAATATCCTGGATTCCTCATTATATACTGGCGAAAACGTGTGTTTTACATGTGTATATTCCATTTTTATGTACGCTTTCTATTCATAATTTTTAACGTTAGAACTGTCTACTTTTTCAAATGGTACCCAGACATATAAACCATCTTCCGCAGCACCCTCTAAGGTCGTGACATCTTTTCCGGTTGCAAGTGCGATTGCTGCATAAACAGCACTCTCACCCTGTCCAACTGCGGACTGGTATACGGTAAAGTCCATCTTTCCATCTTCAATCGCTTTGCATCCGTCTGCAGTTGCATCGATTCCAAGTACCGTCACATCACTGATTCCTGCTGCATCACAGGCATCAATGATACCAAGTGCCATAGAGTCGTTGTTGCAGACAGCAACGTCACACTTCTGTCCTGTCTTTAAAAATATATTGAACATCTCTTTCGCACGATCCTGCTCCCAGTCGGCGTTATCTTCAAAGACATAATTGATCTTTTTCCCTGATGCATTTAAAGTATCCTTTAATGACTCAGATCTTCCTTTTGTCGCGGAATGTTTTTTCGGTCCTTTTAACAACACCACATTGATCTCATCCGCAGAAGCAAATTTATCTAGAATATACTCTGCCTGATACTGTCCTGCCACATATTCATCCGATCCAACATAAATATATTTCCCAGCCTGAAGTCTCGACTCATCCGGGCAGCTGTTAAAAAATACGATTGGTATATCACCTGCAAGCGCTTCTAATTCGAATGCCGTATCAGCATCAACCGGTCCGCATAAAATCACATCATAATTCTCACTGACCGCCTTTTTGATATGCTCCACCTGATTTTCAATGGAATTGTCCGCATCTAGCACATCCAACTGTACCCCACACTCTTCCGCAGTCTGCTGCGCCTGCGCCACAAGTACATTTCGGAAGGTATCCGCCTGTGATAACGACAGCAGCATTTTTAAACCTTTTCCATCAGCTGCGCCTGTCTGTGTATTTCCACCACATCCGGCAAGGCATCCTACGAGCAATGCCAGACACATGATAGTACTTATTAATTTCTTCATCGCACGATCTCCTCTCTATATCCGGAACTGTTTTACCTGATCTGCAAGCTGATCTGCAGAAACAGCAAGGTTATCTGCTTCCTGTTCTACCTGGTCACTGTTCTTTGAAATATTCTTTGCCTGCTGTAACATGGATTCTGATGTTGCAAGGATCTCATCGGAACTTGCCGCCTGCTCTTCCGAAATAGCTGCAACATTCGTAGCAACCTGATCTACCTGATTGATCTTATCAACCACATTGCCGATCAGTGCGCTTGTCTCCTGGATATTCTTAAAGATCGTATCAAATGTATCAACTGCCGTATGGATCAGCTCTGCACTGCCGGAAATATCCTGTGCACTGTTTCCTGCCTGTCTGACGGCATCTTCTACCAGATTATTGATCTCAGTAATCAGCTCTGTGATATGTGCTACCGAATCCGCACTGTTCTTTGCAAGTGTACCAATCTCAGCTGCAACAACTGCAAATCCTCTTCCTGCTTCGCCTGCGCGTGCAGCCTCAATCGATGCATTTAAAGATAACAGGTTCGTCTCGTCAGCAATATCACCAATCAGTTTGATGATCTGCACGATCTCGCCGGAAGCGGTTCCTACCTTATTAACAGCCTCTTCCAGATTGTGAATGGAAACTTCGATATTTGAGAGTGCCTCACCAACGCGCTCCATATCCTTACGTCCTTTTTCAGAAACAGCAACCGTCTCCTGCATCTTGCTTTCAACCATATCACTGTCGCTCTTGGTATCTGCTGCCACACCTGCAAGCTGCGTTGCATTTTCCGCGATCTCATTTACAGATACAGACAACTGATCAACCGTCGCGTTCAACTCGCTCATCGACTGTGACTGGATTCCCGCTGCCGAACTCATCTCACCGGAAACACCCTTACTTGAGTCAGCCTGATTCTTCAACTTGCCGGAAACATTTCCCATCTCGGAGATCATCTGTTTCATGGAAGCAATAAACTTCTCCACACTTTGGCTCATGACTGCGATCTCATCATTGCCTTTTGTCTTAATAGAAACCGTAAAATCACCGGAAGTCATCGCTGTGATCACTCTTGTCATTTCCTTGACAGGTTTGATTACAACATGAGTTACACGTTCGATCAGTACACAGAGCAATGCAATACAGATCACACTGATTACGATCATAATATTACGAAGCTGTGTCAGATCCGAAAGTACAATGCTGGTCGGAATATACGATATCAAAAGCCAGTTGGTTCCGTCTACTTCCTGAAATACCGTCATATTTCCATCAAGTGTAGCAAAATTATAGTCTTTCTCTGCAGCTTTCTCTGCCGTAAGCTGGTAAAAATGACTCTGTCCTTCTGCCCCGAGTGTCTGGGAAATAAGAGATGAATCACGGTTTGCCAGGATCACACCGCTGGTTTTATCAACCAGAAATGCTTCCGCATCATTCATTTCAATAAAAGAGTTTACGATAATTGCAATACGGTCTAATGTCATATCTGCTGAAATAACACGCACTTTATCAGATCCGTCATTTAAAATACCGGAAGCACTGATCACATTCACGCCATCTGCATTCTGATAAGCTGAACCGACTGCCATATTCACCCTGGTAAGTCCTTCTTTATACCAGGTACTGTTTGTTACATCTGATTCCTTTTTTGTTGATTCTGATGCCGTTATGAGCTGTCCTGTGGAATCTGCCACATAAAGTCCCTCCGGATAATTACTGTTATAGCCATAATAACCATCCAGTATTGTCTTTAACTCTTCATCACTCGGCTTCAAATCCTCAATGATCGTCTTCGCCATCTGAAATGAAGCAAGGTTTTCATTCAGCCATGCTTCTATCTGGGATGCCTGGTTCTCTACCGAAGACTGCAGTAAATTCTGGGAATATTTTTTGATCGTCCCTGCAGATATCTGATAAGCAGCCACAACAAGTACCACAACGATCGCAATTACGACTGGTATGATCACACCAAGTAACTTTGCCTTAATCGACACCGTTTTTTGTTTTTTCATAAGCTGTCCTCTCTTTTTTACATAAAATTTACAACATAAATTATAAAATCTTCGTCGTTTTTCGTCAATATGTATCACAAACCGTTTTCGCTAAAATTTATATTGTATACATGTATTTTTCAAGAAATCGTATGATCTTTTCTTGAAAATGAGACCTGCTGTGCTATAATAAATTAGTGTGCCATTTTCTTTTTCATACATATATCAGGCACACGGGATTGGTATCATGCCGCTGCATGCGGTTTATACCAGAGAGGAGAACCTTAGATGGAACATTTAATCATTCCAAAAGATTATCATTCAGAATTAAATCTGCACGATACACAGATTGCAATCAAAACAGTAAAAGATTTTTTCCAGAACCTGCTTGCACTTCGTCTGAATCTGTCCCGCGTTTCGGCTCCACTTTTTGTTGATCCGTTATCCGGTCTCAATGACAACTTAAACGGTATTGAACGTCCGGTTACTTTCGATATCAAAGAGCAGAACGGGAAAGAGGCAGAGGTTGTACAGTCTCTCGCAAAATGGAAACGCTACGCATTAAAGAAATACGGTTTCGACTACGGTGAAGGCCTGTATACCGATATGAATGCGATCCGCAGAGATGAAGACACGGATAACATCCACTCTATTTTCGTAGACCAGTGGGACTGGGAAAAAATCATCCATAAAGAGGATCGTAATATCGAGACATTAAAAGAAACAGTTACCACTGTTTATAACTGCCTGCGCAAGACAGAAAAATATATGGCGATCCAGTACGATTATATAGAAGAGATTCTTCCACATGATATCTTCTTTATCACGACTCAGGAATTGGAAGAAATGTTCCCTGACAACACACCAAAGGAACGTGAATATTATATTACAAAAACCAAAGGTGCCGTATGTATCATGAAGATCGGCGATACTTTGGAAAACGGAGAGCCTCACGACGGACGTGCTCCGGATTACGATGACTGGTCCTTAAACGCAGATATCGTTGTTTACTATCCGGTACTTGACATCGCACTTGAGATTTCTTCCATGGGTATCCGGGTTGACAAGAAAGCGCTTCTCTCCCAGCTCAAAAAAGCAGGCTGTGAGGAGCGTGCAAAACTTCCTTTCCAGAAAGCGATCATCAACGAAGAGCTTCCTTATACAATCGGTGGTGGAATCGGACAGTCCCGTATCTGTATGTTCTTCCTTCGCAAGGCACATATTGGAGAAGTACAGTCTTCCCTGTGGCCGGAAGCTATCGCAAAAGAATGTGAAAAGAACGGTATTCAGCTTTTGTAACAGGAACGGGCATATGCTCCGCAGATATCCTGTCATCAACACTGATGCCTGATAAAAAACAGGTATGTTTCAAATGTCAGCAATGAGCTTTCCCTGCTCCCTGCTGACAAAAACATACCTGTTTTTTTCATCTTTCTGTTTTTTCAGTCCTGTGCGGTTTCCACTATCTTCCGGTCTTTTCAGTCCCGTGTGATTTCCACTATCTTCCGGTCTTTTCAATCCCGTCTGGTTCTCACTATCTCCCGTTTTTTTCTCCTGCTATGATTCCGTAATACTCCGGTCTTCTGTCCCGGAAAAGTCCCCATTCCAGTCGTTTTGCCCGAAGTTCATCCAGTTCATAGGTCTGGCTCAGGATTTCTTCTTTATCTCTGGAAGCACTTAAGATCACCTCTCCTGTTTCATCCGTCAGAAATGAGGAACCATAAAATTCCAGTGCCGACTCCTGTCCGCCATTTTCCGCACATGGCTGCACTACTTCCCTGCCGATCCGGTTTGCGGCAATGACAGGCATCAGATTCGCAGCCGCATGTCCCTGCATGCAGCGTCTCCAGTGCGGCATACTGTCACATTCTAAAATCGGTTCCGAGCCGATCGCTGTCGGGTAAAACAATAATTCTGCACCGAGCAGCGCCATCGCGCGCGCTGTCTCCGGGAACCACTGATCCCAGCAGATTCCAATACCGATGCAACCGTATTTTGTATCAAACACTTTAAATCCGGTATCTCCCGGTGTAAAATAAAATTTTTCCTGATAATAATGATCATCCGGGATGTGGGTTTTCCGATACACACCGAGGATCGTTCCATCTCCATCAATGCATGCGATCGAATTATAGAGGTTATTGACATCACGCTCATAAAAGCTGATTGGAAGCACCACGCCCAATTCTTTTGCAAGACGTACTCCCATTGCCACAGCTTCACTCTCCTCCACAGTTCTTGCATAGCTGTAAAAATCATATCTGCGCTGCTGGCAGAAATATTCCCGCTCAAAAAGTTCCGGCAGTAAAATGATATTTGCGCCTTCCGCGGCAGCTTTGCGGATCATTTGTTCTGCCTTTTGTAAGTTTTTCTTGTGCTCCAGGTCGCATTTCATCTGAATTGCGGCTGCTTTTATCTGTCTCATGCGTGTATCCTTTCTGTTCTTTTTATTTTTGCACAGTGAATTAATTCTCCTATATGGAAGGTTGTACAATAAATTCCCTATAAGGGAATTTGCTGTGTAATACAGTGGATGTTTCCACCGCCTGTCAATATGTCTCTTGCGTACACCGGTATGATTTTTCTGTCCGGGCAGAGTTTTGCCATAATCTGCTGTGCACGCAGGTCGCTTTCTTCGTTTTCTCCGCCAAATACAGGCATGACTACCGCATTGTTGGAAAAATAAAAGTTTACATAGGAGGCGGCGAGCCGTTCTCCGACTTCCCTGACATCTTCACCTTCCTCAAATTCGTATCCTTCGAGTTCTTCTTTGGTGATACAGACCGGAATATCCGGAATTGGAAGTTTGTGGATGATCAGCTTTCTGGCCTTTGCGTCCCGCACCGAACTTAGATAATCAAAACTCGCTTTCGACATCGCATACTGCGGATCATTCTGGTTATTGGTCCATGCAAGCACAACTTCACCCGGTCTTAGAAATGCACAGACATTGTCCACATGCTCGTTGGTCTCATCCTGATAGATCCCGCGTGGCAGCCATAAAACTTTCTCCACGCCAAGGTAACACTTTAACTGTTCTTCAATCTGCTCCTTTGTAAGCGATGGGTTTCTCCCCGCACTGAGCAGACAGGACTCCGTGACAAGCAATGTTCCCTCTCCGTCGCTGTGGATAGAACCGCCCTCTAACACAAACGGTTCGGCATCATAACAGTCAAACTCGAATTTTCTGCAGAAATTCCATGCAAACGCATTGTCTTTTTCATAAGAAGCATATAGTCCATCCACTTCACCGCCCCAGGCATTAAAAGACCAGTTTACACCGCGCACCTGTGAGTTTTTTACATCATCACCTGTCTGCGCCGTACCATTTCCTGCTGCTGTCAGGTCTGAAATCTTTCCATCCGTTCTGTTTACCAGAAAGGTCGGCGCAACATCCCGCGCCCAGGAATCATCGGTCTCCATCTCAAAGACAACCACCGGATGTAAGTTTTCTTCTTTTTTCAGACTTTCCGCAAATGCTTTTGCATGGTCAAGCCCCTTTTTTCCGGCAGCGACATACACTGTCTCACTCGCGGCGATTGCACGGATCACAGCTGAAAACGCTGTTTCTGCTTCCTTCGCGCCATTTCTCCAGGAACCGGGACGCTCCGGCCAGATCATGATACATCCCTGATGCTGCTCAAACTCACCCGGCATGAAAAATCCGTCCTGTACCGGTGTTGTATCTTTTATCATCTCAGGACAGTCTGCCTTTGAAATCTTCATAACCAAACTCCTTTATCATCTCGACATCTCCATCTTCCCGTAAGACTGCAATTCCGGGCAGCGGCATCCCGTTAAATGTATTGTTTTTGACCATGGAATAAATTGCCATATCCTCAAAGACCAGACGGTCTCCCACCTGTTTTTTCTGTGCAAAGCTGTAATCACCGATCACATCCCCGGCAAGGCAGGTCATGGAAGAAAGCCGGCAGGTATGCGGCTTTTCGCCCGGCAGATAACCGTCTTTTAGCGGCGGTCTATATGGCATTTCAAGCACATCCGGCATGTGGCATGCCGCCGATGCATCCAGAATCAGGATATCCATTCCATTGTGTACGATATCCATAACCTCCGTGACAAGATAGCCCGCATTTAATGCGATCGCCTCACCCGGTTCCAAGTAGACCCGGACATTATATTTTCGCCTGATCTCACAGATTAACTTCTTTAGTTCATCCAACTGATAGTCTGCTCTTGTAATATGATGACCGCCGCCTAAGTTCAGCCATTTTACCTGTTTTAAATAACTGCCAAACTTCTCCTCAAACGCATGCCAGGTCGTGATCAGATCATCCGCATTCTGCTCGCAGAGTGTATGAAAATGTAATCCTTCGATTCCCTCCGGCAGTTGATCCGGAAATTCACTTTTAACCACACCAAGCCTTGATCCCGGTCCGCATGGATCATAGATCTCATGCCCTTCCTGTGTGGAGCACTCCGGGTTCACGCGGATCCCGGCACTTGCAGTGCACTCCTGCTGCAAAAAATAGTGCTGATACTTTTCATACTGCGCAAAGGAATTAAAAATAACGTGATCGCAGATCTGCACCAGTTCTTCCATATCTTTTTCCTTATAAGCCGGTGCAAATACATGATTTTCCTTTCCCATCTCCTCTTTTCCAAGGCGCGCCTCAAAGATTCCGCTCGCCGTCGTTCCGCTGATATACTGCCCGATCAGCGGATACAGTGAAAACATGGAAAATGCCTTCTGTGCCAGAAGCACATGGCAGCCGGTTTCCTGCTCCAAATTCTGCAATATTTTTAAATTTTGTTTTAGCTTCTTTTCATCTACCACATAACACGGGGTAGGAATCTCCTGCCATTTCATGATAATTCTCCATTTCTGCAAAAATCCGCTGCGCAAAAGCTGACAAATTTAAAATTTTATCCAACCCGTTTCACACATATTCTTATTTTATGCCACCGTCTGCGGATTTTCGTCCACAACCCATGGCAGACCATACTGGTTTAACATATCCATAAACGGATCCGGATCAAACTCTTCAATATTGAATACACCGTCTTTGTCCCAGACTTTATCGACAACTAACGCTGCACCGATCATAGCCGGAACACCTGTTGTATAAGAAATTGCCTGGGAACCGACTTCTTTGTAACATTCCTGATGGTCACAGACATTATAGATATAAATCGTCTTTTCTTTTCCGTCTTTTTTTCCCGTAAAGATACAGCCGATATTTGTTTTTCCAACCGTGCGCGGTCCTAAAGATGCCGGATCCGGAAGCAGTGCTTTTAAGAACTGGATTGGTACGATCTCCCTGCCCTCATACTCGATCGGTGATGTTGAGAGCATTCCGACATTTTCTAAACATTTCATATGTGTCAGATAGCTCTGTCCAAAGGTCATAAAGAAACGGATCCGCTTTACTCCAGGTACATTTTTTGCAAGGGACTCAATTTCCTCATGATGCAGCAGATACATATCTTTCTCGCCAACCTGTGGGAAATTATATTCTCTTTTAATTTCCATTGGTTTTGTTTCTACCCAGTGACCATTCTCCCAGTAAGAACCGTTTGCGGAAACCTCACGCAGGTTGATCTCCGGGTTAAAATTGGTTGCAAACGGATAGCCGTGGTCGCCGCCGTTACAGTCTAAGATATCAATCGTCTCGATCTCATCGAAATAATGTTTCAGGGCATAAGCGGTAAATACACTGGTCACTCCCGGATCAAACCCGCTTCCAAGCAATGCCGTAATTCCTGCCTCTTTGAATTTTTCACGGTATGCCCACTGCCAGGAATAGTCAAAATATGCTGTAAATCCCTCTTCTTTACAGCGTTTTTCATAGATGGCACGCCATTCTTTGTCATCCGTATCCTCCGGCTCATAATTTGCGGTATCGATATAGTCTACTTTGCATGCAAGGCAGGCATCCATAATTGTTAAATCCTGATATGGCAAAGCAACATTTAACACAGCATCCGGCTGATATTTTTTGATCAGGGCGATCAGTTCCTCCGTATTGTCCGCATCCACCTGTGCTGTTGTGATGACAGTGTCCGTTGTTTTTTCCAGTTTCTCTTTTAAGGCGTCACATTTCGATTTTGTTCTGCTCGCAATGCAGATCTCCGTAAAAGTTTTGCTGTTCTGGCAGCATTTGTGAATCGCAACTCCTGCAACTCCGCCACATCCGATAATTAATAATCTTCCCATTTTAATCTCCTTTCCTGCGCTGTCTTTTTGCGCATCTCAAGTTTGTGCCGGGGCACAAATCTTGCGTGTGAAAAAAATAAATTTTAATTTAATTTTTATTATTTCTTACGTCCTTCTTCTTCCTCTAACATATCCTCCACATATCGCGGCAGCATAAATGCTCCCTTGTGCAGATTGGTGGTATAATACCAGGTTTTTATCTTCCGCTCTTTCCAGCGCTTTGCATCCAGATCATCGAGCGGATGATATTTCTTTGACGCAAACCCGAACAGCCAGTATCCGGAAGAACACGTTGGTATATGTGCCTGATACACGCGGCTGATTGGAAAGCTATGACTCGCTTTCCGGTGCATACCGCGGCAGGATTCCTCATCTTCATCGTAAAACGGACTTCCATGCTGATATACCATGATTCCGTCATCTTTTAAGGCACGGAAGCAGTTTCCGTAAAATTCCTTGGTAAACAGTCCTGCAGTATGTCCAAGCGGATCAATCGCATCGTTGATGATCAGATCATACTCGTCATGTTTCATCCGCAAAAATTTCAATCCATCCTCATAGTACACCGTCACGCGTTCATCCGATAACCCGCATGCATTGTCCGGAAAAAATTCCTTGCAGACCTCGACAAATACACGGTCCGGCTCCACGACATCGATCTGCTCTATCTCATCGTAATAGCCAAGCTCTCGTGCCACGCCGCCGTCACCGCCGCCGATGACTAACACCTTTTTCACATGCGGATGCACCGCCATCGGAACATGCACGATCATCTCATCATAGACAAACTCATCTTTTTCCGAAAAAACAATACTACCGTCGGAACTTAAAAAACGCCCAAACTCATCCGAATCAAACACATCGATCCGCTGAAACTCGGTCTGTAAACCAAATAACTGTTTCTGCACCTTGACCGACACCTTGACTTTTTCCGTGTGGTAATCCGAAAACCAAAGTTCCATGATCTTCCCCCTTCTTTTGAAAAAATCTTCTTTTCACAGGAATCTTTATTTTTGCTGATCTATGCTGTTATTTCTTTGCAAGCACATTCAGATTTTCAACTTCCGGATCCTCCGTTCCCTGCATAGAGCATCCCTTTTCTTTTGCATAAACAATGTACTCAATGATCTCCGGCGTGATCATCTCACCCGGCGCTAAAATCGGAATTCCAGGCGGATAGCACATGACAAATTCACCGCAGATCCTTCCCGCTGTCTGACGAACCGGCAGGGATTCCTTTTGCGAATAAAATGCCACCTGCGGCGACACTAAAACCTTCGGATTAATATATTCCGTATTCAGCATTTTTGCCGGATCTTTCGAATACAGCCGTTTGATGTCTGCAAGTGCACCCACAAGCCGCTCAATATCCTGTATCCGGTCACCGATGGAAATATAGGCAAGAATATTTGCGATATCTCCAAGCTCGATCTGAATATCATATTCATCCCGCAGCAGATCATAGACCTCAATGCCTGCAAGCCCGATATCTCTCGTATATACAGACAGTTTTGTCACATCAAAATCATAGACACTGCCACCGTTTACCATATCTTTGCCATACGCATAAAATCCACCGATAGAATTGATCTCATCCCTCGCGTACTCCGCCATCTGTGCCACTTTCGCAAAAGATTCCTTTCCTCGCAAGGCAAGGTTTCTCCGCGAAATATCAAGGCTCGACATCAGAAGATAAGATGCACTCGTCGTCTGCGTCAGATTGATGATCTGGCTGACATATTCCCAGTTCACACCCTTTCCGGTCAGAAGAAGAGAGCTCTGCGTCAGGCTTCCCCCCGACTTGTGCATGGAGACAGACGCCATATCCGCCCCAGCATCCATGGCACATACCGGAAGATTTTCCCCAAAATACAGATGCGTTCCATGTGCCTCATCCACCAGCACCAGCATATGATGTTCATGCGCCACTCTCACGATAGACCGCAGATCCGAACAGATTCCATAGTAAGTCGGATTGTTGACTAAAACTGCTACTGCATCCGGGTTCTCCAAAATCGCACGTTCCACCTCTGACACCTGCATTCCCAGTGAAATGCCAAGTTTCACATCGACCTCCGGATTGACGTAAACCGGAATCGCTCCACAGAGCACCAGTGCATTAATCACACTCTTGTGCACATTTCGCGGCAAAATGATCTTATCCCCTGCCTTACAGCAGGAAAGCACCATTCCCTGAACGGAGGAAGTGGTTCCGCCAACCATAAAAAATGCATGTTCCGCGCGAAATGCCTCCGCGGCAAGCTCCTCCGCTTCCTTGATCACCGAAACCGGATGACAGAGATTGTCAAGGGGCTTCATGGAATTGACATCCAGACTCACACATTTTTCTCCCAACAGCTCTACCAGCTCCGGATTTCCCCTTCCTCTCTTATGTCCCGGCACATCAAACGGCACCACTCTTCGTTTTTTTAACTTTTCCAGTGCCTCATAAACCGGCGCACGCATCTGCTGCTCTTTGTCCATGACTAAAAAAATCCCCCTTGGCTTCCATAAAAATCTGCATGCTCTGCTTTTCATCAAATGTTTTTCCCTGACATTACCGTCAGGCTGAAAAACTCAAAAAAAAGAACAGGCATCCATCACCTGTTCTTCTATCGTCGTTATCATCATAGTCATACTTTATGTAATCTATCTACATTCTGCAAAAACTATTTTCTCCAGAGTCCGCGTTGGCATCTTTGCCAGCAAATATTTGCGTATACTACTCTTATTGACCGTTTCACAAGTGATATTGGATTCCGGGTATCATCCCCGTAATCAACTTATAAAATTTGAGCTTCTAACTCAATCAATAACGCGGCTTACACCGCAATCGGCAGTTGCCCCGCCTGTCCGTATGGGCTTAACCAATCTCTTGGTGGGCAAACAATAGATCCTTTTCCATCTATTGTAACGAATATTTGCATGAAAACAATTTTCGCATTCATGTGATTTGAAGTATAGCATACACACATGGCAAATGCAATAACGTATTCTGTAAAATTCTGGTATTTTCTTTTTTATTTCATTTTAGGATATTTTTATTTTCTATTCAGGTTTGCAGCGATCTTACCGCGTCCACTCCCGGACCATCTGTATCTCCCGTCTGTACCCCTCATCATCGTTCGGTGTCTCTAAGATAAACGGTCTTCCTTCTAAAAGCGGGTGCAATGCAACGCGCCGCATCGCCTCTGCACCGATCTTTCCCTCACCGATCTTCGCATGACGGTCCTTGTGGGAGCCACAGTCGTTCATGCTGTCATTAAAGTGAACTGCCTTCAGCCGGTCGAGCCCGATCACACGGTCAAACTCATTTAACACATCGTCAAGGTCGTTTACAATGTCATAACCGCCATCCCACACATGGCAGGTATCGAGGCAGACTCCCATTTTATCGTTTAATTCCACACGGTCTAAGATTTCTCTTAACTCCTCAAACGTTCTTCCAACCTCAGTTCCTTTTCCCGCCATCGTCTCAAGTAAAACGGTCGTTGTCTGCTCCGGTTTCAAGGCTTCATTTAATGCTTCCGCAATCAATGCGATCCCTTTTTCCGCCCCTTGTCCCACATGGGAACCCGGATGAAAATTATAATAATTGTACGGTGTATACTCCATGCGTTTTAAGTCATCAAGCAGCATTTCCTTTGAAAAAGAACGGACATCCTCTTTTGCAGCGCAGAGGTTCATCGTATATGGCGCATGCGCAACAATCTTTCCAAATTCGTGCTCCTTCGCAAAATTTAAAAACTTTTCCACATCTTTTTCATCGATTTCTTTTGCCTTACCGCCACGCGGATTTCTTGTAAAAAAAGCAAAGGTATTGGCATCTAACGCCAGCGCTGCCTTTCCCATCGCCGCATATCCTTTGGATGCGGATAAATGATTTCCTATTAACATATCAATCCTCATTTCTGCACTGCGCTTCGCGCACCTTAATTTTGTGCACAATAATACTCCTGTCTGTATACGCGAATGCTCTTTTATTCTGCCCGGTTCTTCTCCACGATCGTGCCCGCTCTGTATGCCGCAAGCAGCTCCTCAAGATCATGGATCGACTCTTTTAAACTTTTTCCGATATCTGTATCGGCAACCGTTTTTCTCCGCACGACCTGCTGCACCAGAACCGTATGGGATACGATATCGCTTCCGTCCTGCACCGCTTTTTCTACCGATTCAAACGGTTCATGCGCCGCAAGCACCAGACCATAAGAATTATAAATCAGCGTATATCCGGCAATCCCCGTCTTTGGCTGATATGCCTTGGAAAAACCGCCGTCAATGATCAGAAGCTTTCCGTTACATTTGACCGGAGACTCTCCTTTTTTTGCCTCCACCGGAATATGACCGTTAATGATGTGCGCCTCCGCACCTTCAAGCCCGAATTCCTCTAAAATCCGGTTGACCACTTCCTCTTTTTCAAGCAGCCTGTAATAAGGATTTTTCGGCTCCTGATGCGTTTTTTTATCTGCAATAAAATAACGCTCAAACGTCGTCATCTTTGCCTTTCCAAACACCGGGGAATTCTGGTTTTCCCAGATAAACCATAAAATGTCCTGTCCCTTTTTCTTCTCCTTCGGGTCGATCGCATAATAGCCTTTTCGCGCATAGCCCTCAAGCACATCATAAAGCTCTTTTCCGGCATATTCTTTTCCAAAAACGTTAACTCTGGTAAACGTGCCATCCTCATTCAGCGGCACGCATCCATGATAGAGAAGATTTCCATTATATACTTTGTAAAGACTTCCCTGTGTATACAAAAAACGCACATGACGCTGCAGTTTTTCACAGTTCACAAATGCAGTCACAAGACGCTCCATCACATCCGCCTCATCTTCTGAGAGACGATATGGATCTTCCCAGTCGATTGTCGGAAAACTGACATCCTTGAGCGGATACTCGGTTTCCTCCACACACACGGTTCCCTTTTCGATGTTGATCTTATCGAGAAGAAGTCTTTTCTCCATCTCAAATTCCGGGTGTTCTTTGATCAGCTGACCTTCCAGTTTAAACTGCATGATCGTGATCGCCTTATGCATTTTTTCATCTAAAAATGCGTCGTGCACATCATATTCATCTTCCCGATAATCCAGCTTAAAACAGTCACAGGAATCCTTATCATACCACTTCATCGCAAATCTTGCCAGCGGCACCAGATTAATCCCGTAACCGTCCTCTAACAGATCAAGGTTTCCATATTTTGCAGAAATGCGGATCACATTACAGATGCATGCCGCACTGCCCGACGCCGCTCCCATCCAGTACACATCGTGATTGCCCCACTGGATGTCCACAGAGTGATGCTCCATCAGTGTGTCCATGATCAGATTCGGATATGGTCCCCTGTCAAAAATATCCCCGACCACATGCAGATGATCCACAACAAGCCGGCGGATCAGATTACAGAACGCGATCACAAGCTCCGCCGCCCTTCCGGTGCGGATGACCGACCGGATAATTTCATTATAATATGCCTCCTGATCGGATATCTCCTGTCTGCCGGTCAAAAGTTCCTCAATCACATAGGCAAAGTCTTTTGGAAGTGCTTTCCGCACTTTTGACCTTGTATACTTGGAAGATGCATTTTTACAGATGCGGATCAGGCGGTATAAGGTGACTTTGTACCAGTCCTCCAAATTATCTTCCGTCTTTAACACCTGTTCCAACTTCTGTTCCGGGTAATAGATCAGCGTGGCGATCGCTTTTTTCTCCGCCGCGCTGATTGCATTGCCAAATTCATCCTCTATTTTCCGCTTGATGGCACCGGATCCATTTTTTAGCACATGTAAAAACTGGTCGTACTCCCCGTGCACATCTGTGATAAAATGTTCTGTTGCTTTTGGCAGGCTAAGAATCGCCTGTAAATTGATAATCTCTGTCGCCGCTGTGGCAATGGTCGGATACTGATTTGATAAACTTTTTAAATAACGCAGGTCGGTCTGCCCCATAGTATTCCTCATTTCTTTTTCACGTTCATTTGCTGCTTTTTTATCTTAGCATAGGAAATGAGCGGGGGCAACCAACGTTAATTTATTGTCAATGCTCTACGCGATCGTAGCCTTGATCACATCCCCCATATCATAGAATCCCGCCGGTTTTCCGGACAGGAATTTTGCCGCCTGCACAGCGCCCTTTGCAAATACACTTCTGGAATATGCAGTATGCTTAAACTCGATCACCTCGTCAAGTCCTGCAAAGATCACCTCATGTTCTCCTACGATGCTGCCGCCACGCACTGCAGAGATACCAATCTCTGTTTTTTCTCTCTTTTTGCGCTCTTTGCTGCGGTCATAAGTATAGGTATATGCATTGCCAAGCGCCTCATTCATGGAATCGGCAAGTGCAAGTGCCGTACCGCTCGGCGCATCAAGTTTCTGGTTGTGGTGTTTTTCGACGATCTCCATATCAAAACCGGCCGGTGCTAAAATGGTTGCAGCCTGTTTTAACAGCTCCATTAACATATTGATTCCAAGCGACATGTTGGCAGATTTTAATACGGCAACTTTTTTCGATGCCCCGTCCACCTTTTTTAACTGCTCCTCAGAAAGTCCTGTCGTGCAGAGTACGACCGGGATCTGCTTGTCCACGCTGTATACCAAAAGATCATCCACTGCCTTTGCATTGGAAAAATCAATGATCACATCCGCTGCCACATCACAGACAGAGATATTGGGGAATACCGGGTAATCGTTTTTGATGCCATCGTAGAGGTCAATTCCTGCCACGATCTCAATATCTGCATCTTCCTTGCAGATTCCTGTGATCACCTGTCCCATTTTTCCGTTGCATCCACTCATAATTGCTCTTATCATGTTGTTTTTCCTCTCTTTTCTTTATTTAAAGCAACACCGGAAACGCTGCAAACCAACATTTCCGGTGTTTTTTCAAATCTGGCTTTCCGTGTTCCACTGCCCCTTACGCCAGCTTGATCCCATAATTCTTCATTGCTTCCGCAAGTTTTGCAGCATTGGCATCTGTCATCTCTGTGAGCGGGGAACGAAGCGGTCCTGCCTCCATGCCCATCAGATTCAGCGCTTTCTTAACAGGGATCGGGTTCACTTCGGAGAACAGCGCCTCAATGAGCGGCTGTGCCTTTAGCTGGATCTCCATTGCTTTTTTCGTATCTCCGTCAAAGAATGCCATACACATATCATGTACATCCTTCGGTGCCACGTTTGACCATACGGAGATCACACCGATTGCTCCGATCGACATTAACGGTACTACGATTCCATCCTCGCCGGAATACAGATCAAGCTTTCCATCCGTTAAATACATGGTCTTTGCTGCCTGTGCAACATTTCCGGTTGCCTCTTTGATCGCAACGATGTTTTCAACATCATGGTACAGTTTTGCAGCTGTCTCCGGAAGGATATTGCATCCGGTACGGCTTGGAACATTGTACATGATAATAGGAAGTTTTACAGAATTTGCAATCTCTGTGTAGTAGCGGATCAGACCTCCCTGTGTTGCTTTGTTATAATATGGAGTTACGCAGAGCAGTCCATCCACGCCGGCTTTTTCCGCTTCTTCCGAAAGGTGGATTGCCTCTCTTGTACAGTTTGAACCGGTTCCTGCAACGACCGGAATACGGTGTTTTGCAAATTTAACAGCAGCTTTGATCACCTCTGCATGCTCTTCTGTCGTCAGCGTAGAGCTCTCACCTGTTGTACCTGCGATAATGATACAGTCCGTTCCCTGATTGATCTGATACTCGATCATCTGCTCTAATCTGTCATAATTTACTTCCTCATTGTTTTTCATTGGTGTTACGATTGCCACACCGGCTCCTTTAAAAATAGACATATTAATAATCCTCCTGGTTCCTGTATTATGATACGTTAGGATACACTGCTTTGTGCACACGGTATTTTATTTATTCATAGGACGTAATTTCCCTATGAATTAAAAAAACCGACTCTGATGAGCCGGTTCGTAAATTCTAATCATATGTATTACCCAGTATATGTCGAATCCGATAGCGCCCCATCTTTCTGCCATTTCAGCTTAAGATGACAGTCATAAGGTTCTTTACCTTATGCCCAGGAACATATCCGCAGCAAATATACTCCTTCGGCGTTCTTTCCTTTTATCCTCCATCCTCTGCTTCTGCCACATCCGGAAAACTACTCTTAAAGCACGCAACCTCTATCAAGCAATATGTATCTTTTAGCAATCATAGCACCATCTATTTCTACTGTCAATCCAATTCCTCTAAAAAATCAATTTTGCTGACGGATACTTCGTATGCAACCCTTTTTTCCGTCTGCGTCTCCGATAATTTTTTGACATATTCGCGGCTCTGGATCCTGCCCCAGATCTGCACATGTCCGCCCACATCAAAACCGGAGGCAAATCTTGCATTTCGTCCCCAGCAGATGCACGGAATGTAATCTGATTTTCCATAAGAGCGGTTCACAGCGATCAGAAGATCTGCGATCTCTCTTCCAAGCGGTGTTTTCCGGTAAATTGGCTCCTTACATACATAGCCGTCTAAAAAGATCTGGTTGCTCTTTACCTCATCGTCAATCTCGTCTAAAAATTCCAGTTCTCTCACAAAAACGGAAAGTACAAGCCGGTTTTTCTTTTCCTCGTGCCGGTTGAATGAGCGGAACTGTCCTGTCACATAAATATTCTGTCCGACCATGTCCTCATTGACATCGATCAATCGTTCCGAAATCATCAATGGTATGTAATCCATATAATTGCTGAGACGGTTGACTGCCACGTCGACCATATAAAATCCCTCTCCGTACACTTCGTGGCTGAACCGGAAATCCGATACAATCTCCCCCACGATCGACACCTGGTTGTTTTCAAACATTTTATCTGCCATGAATATTCTCCCTTCCTTGCGGTCATACACCTATATTTTTTTGTGCGTTTTTTCTTTTCGAACCGTTTCTGCCCGGTATGACCTGCCTGACATAATATTTTTACCATGTATCACATTCAAATTTTCATGGAACATGTCGATAAGAAAACGAATGTAATGACAACTTTTGTCAGGTTTTTGAATAAAAAAATATTGCAGAATCCCACAAATATGATAAAATATATAGGTTGGTTTTTTAACCTTATGTTACAGTTAATACATTTCACACAGGAAAGAGAGATTTTGTATATGAAAATGAAACGTGAAGATGTCCGTAATATTGCCATTATTGCACACGTTGACCACGGTAAAACAACTCTGGTCGATGAGCTGCTAAAGCAGAGCGGCGTATTCCGCGCGAATCAGGAAGTTCAGGAACGTGTCATGGACTCCAATGATATCGAGAGAGAACGTGGTATCACGATCCTTTCAAAAAACACAGCCATTACCTATAAAGGTACAAAGATCAATGTCATCGATACTCCTGGTCATGCGGACTTTGGTGGTGAGGTTGAGCGTGTCCTTAAAATGGTAAACGGTGTTATCCTTGTCGTTGACGCATTCGAGGGTGTTATGCCTCAGACCAAATTCGTACTGATGAAAGCATTAGAACTTTCTCTTCCGGTTATCGTATGTTTAAATAAAGTAGACCGTCCGGAAGCCCGCCCGAACGAGGTTGTCGATGAAGTACTTGAGTTATTCATGGACTTAGACGCATCCGATGAGCAGTTAGACTGTCCGTTCCTGTTTGCATCTGCAAGAGACGGCTATGCCGTTCGCGAGATCGGAGATCTTGTAAATAACAAAAAAGATATGACACCTCTGTTTGAGACTATCATTGATTACATTCCGGCTCCAGAAGGTGATCCGGATGCAAACACACAGGTACTCATCAGTACCATCGATTACAACGAGTATGTCGGACGTATCGGTATCGGTAAAGTCGACAACGGATGCTTAAAAGTAAATCAGGAAGCTGTTGTGGTAAACCATCATGAACCGGACAAACAGAAAAAAGTCCGCATCAGCAAATTATATGAATTTGACGGCTTAAATAAAGTAGATGTCGCAGAAGCAAAGATCGGATCGATCGTAGCAATCTCCGGTATCGCAGATATCCACATCGGAGATACGATCTGTGCACCGGAAAATCCGGTTGCAATACCGTTCCAGAAGATTTCTGAGCCTACGCTTTCCATGAACTTCATGGTAAACGACAGCCCGCTCGCCGGACAGGAAGGTAAATTCATCACTTCCCGCCATTTAAGAGACCGTCTGTTCAAAGAATTAAATACCGATGTTTCTCTGCGTGTAGAAGAGACAGAGAGTCCGGACTGCTACAAAGTATCCGGCCGTGGTGAGCTTCACTTATCCGTTTTAGTTGAGAACATGCGCCGTGAAGGTTATGAGTTTGCAGTCAGCAAAGCAGAAGTTTTATACCACACAGACGAGAACGGCAAAAAGACAGAGCCTATGGAGATCGCTTACGTCGATGTCCCGGATGAGTTTACCGGTACTGTTATCGATAAATTAAGCCAGCGTAAAGGTGAGCTTGTCAATATGAAACCGATCACCGGCGGTTACACCCGTCTGGAGTTTAATATTCCATCCCGTGGTCTCATCGGTTACCGTGGAGATTTCATGACAGACACCAAAGGAAACGGTATCATCAATACCATTTTCAACGGCTATGCTCCTTACCGTGGTGAGATCGCATACCGTAAACTTGGTTCCCTGATCGCATTTGAATCCGGCGAATCCGTAACTTATGGTCTGTTCTCTGCCCAGGACCGCGGTACTTTATTTATCGGACCTGGCGAAAAAGTTTATGCCGGAATGGTCATCGGTTCCTGTGCAAGAGCTGAGGATATCGAGTTAAACGTATGTAAGAAAAAACATCTTACCAATACACGTTCTTCTTCTGCTGATGAAGCACTGACACTGGTTCCGCCAAAAGTTTTAAGTTTAGAGCAGGCGCTTGACTTCATCGATGTCGATGAGCTTCTTGAGGTAACACCGGAGAGCCTTCGTATCCGTAAGCGTATCTTAGATCCAACCTTACGCAAACGTGCTAATATGAAAAAATAATCATTTTATTCTCATGAATCACAAAAAGATGATCCGCACTGTTATAGTTACGGATCATCTTTTTTGTTTTATGCTGGCAGGCTCATCTGGAAAATATAGCATATATCGTTTTCACGGCTCTTTTTCCATCCCTGCATCATAAAATGCCCGGCTGTTCTTTCCGTTTTTCTTTACTTTATACATTGCATGATCCGCCGCAGCGATCACTTCTGTACTGTTCTTTCCATCTTTCGGATACACCGCAATGCCGATACTCGATGCCAGATACTGCTCTCCACCGGCAATCCGATAAGGTATTTTAAATGTGTCTAAAATCTTCATTGCATAGGAATCTATCACTTCTTTCTGACCGCTTTGCACAATTGCAACAAATTCATCCCCCGCCAGCCGGTAAACCTCGAATACGTCATCCACCAGTGCTCCGGCACGCGCAGCCATTTCCTTAAGCACCGCATCCCCTTCGTTGTGTCCATAGACATCATTGATCCGTTTAAAATTATCCATATCAAACATGATCAGACCAAACGGTTCTTTTTCCCTGATCCGGTACTGCAGGTCTTCCATAAACACACGCCGGTTCAAAAGTGAAGTCAGCGCATCATAGCGCGCTATAAAATTTAATTTTTTATTGAGCGAGCTGATCGTATCGTTTACTTTTCTTTTATGCATATTATCCCGGACAAGCCAGATGATAAACAAAACCATGATCCCACCGATCACAGATGTGATACGGATCACTTTTCCATACTGCTCCATAAAAGTTTCTTCGTGATTGATGATCTTTGCATCATCCGGTAACATGCTGCGCGAAATTCCAAAACGCTTCATAACCGTCTCATCAAAGCAATATGTCATCGGTGAATCTGTTATGACATCCATATTCTCACATGGTTCACCATTTAAAATTTTAAGAGCCATCTCCCCGGCGATCTCGCCCATCTCTTCATGGGAAACGATCTCACCTCCAAGCAGTCCTTTCCCCATACCTATCGATATACCGGAAAACATGGGAATATGTGCCCGGCTGCTCAGCATCTGGACAGACTCTGCCGATGCATAAACATTTCCATCCTTATCATTACTGCATAAAATATATAAAAGAATCGTACTCTCATCGAAAGATTCTACGCTCTTAATCAGATCTTTCTGTGAAAATTCTGATGCATTGATATCACTAAACTCCAGATCCGGAAATTCATCTTTGTAAGAATAAAATTCCTTTCTTGCACTAAGCCCGGTTACCGTATTGTCAACAATTGCAACAATATGTGCTGCTTCCGGATATATCTTTTTGGCAAGTGCTATGGTATTTCCATAAGTCTGATTTTCTATGATTCCTGTTACATTGGGATTGTAATCCATCGCCAGCGCTTTTGAAACATTATTGACCCCTTCAAAAACAATCGGCGTATTCCCAAAAATTTTCCGATATACAAGCACAAAATTATACGCCGCATCATCTCCCACTATGACCACGTCATAAGCTGGTACCTGGCTTAAATAATAACTCAGGCTCTTGTAAAATAAATGTACATTTTCCGCTGTATCGACATTCTTAGTATCCATAAACTTATAGTCTATGGTCACATCATCCCCCAGTGATTTTCTGATTCCCTCAATCTGCTGTGGAATCGTCTCCCATGCATAGGAATAGGAACTGATGAACAGCACACGTCCTCTTCCTGTTTCTTTTGCATTGACCGGAAAACTTCCCCCTATCCATAGCAGTACAAAAAGAAGTGCTGCCAAAATACAGCCTTTCTCTACTTTATGATTTTTCATATGTGTCCCCCGATTTTTATGCAGCATAACTTTCATTCTGTATGTTTATATTTTAATTTCTTCAAACTATAATCTAAATTTTCCACCCAATTGTATAAAAAGTCAACATAATTCATCATTTTTTGTCACTTTTTTCCAATTTTTCTTTCTGTTTTTTCGCCCGCTGTAAATAATTTTCCTTCATATCAAAAGTCCTCTTCCACTCTTTCGTTCCTTTCACTTTGTGCACTTCGGAACGGTTTTTATATAAAAACCGTGTCAGATTATAACAGTCCACCCAAATCTCATGCCCACTCTCCCTCCACTCCTCATCAAAGATCAGTTCGAGTCCGTAATGAAGATGTACAGTATCTATATTGTTGACATTTTCTTTTGTACTGTAACCGGTGTGCCCCATATAGCCGATCACATCCCCTGCCGTCACAAGATCTCCCTCTTTTAATTTTGCCTGATATGGGTAATCCTGACGCAGATGCGCATAATAATAATATCGCTTTTTATCCGGACTGCGGATTCCAACACGCCAGCCTCCGTACTGATTCCAGCCCAGAGCCTCCACATATCCTGTTTCAATGCAGATCACAGGCGTACCGATCTGTCCCATCATATCATGTCCTAAATGCTGTCTTTTATATCCATAGCTTCTCGACACGCCAAAATCATCATAATCACTGTACGGAAATCCCTTTGCGATCGGGGAAAATGCTTTCAGTCCATATTTTTTCACATAGGGACCACCCTCACTCTCCTGTATCTCATACTCGCCGACCAGACCGCCAAGCACCGCCGAATATGCCTCCTTATAATAGGAAAAATACTTGAGCTTCTCTGCCGCCTCATCAAATGTCAGCTCCTTATTTTTCACTTTCTCTGCCGCCTCATTCAGTTCTGACACTGCTGTCGCGCCAAACTCCCCGCCATTTTTCGCTGCCACATAAGAAAGTAAGTCGATCCAGTCGATATGCATTTCACTTCCATATGTGTCCACGTCACACTCATATGCCTTGCACAACGCCTCATAAGACACATTAAAATCCACCCACCGGATCGTCCCGTCCGATGTGGCAGTAACTGTTTTCCCCCCTGTTCCTGCCGTATTTTCCCATAAAATAAAAGCAGCCATAAGAAGGATGACTCCCTCTAAAATAATGGCTGCTTTAATACGCTGGCACCAGGTTTTCCTGCCTGCTGATATCATGTTCATGACACTCCTCCTACCCTGCCATTCTTTTCCATTCATTATATGAGGCGGGATGAAAAATAATCATGCATTTTTATTATTTACTTTCCTGGCACGCACTGCACATTCCATACAAAATTGAATTTTTGCACTGCAGCTTAAATCCGTGATCCTTTAAAATATGCTCTGAAATCTCATCCATAAACTCACATTCCAGATGGATGATCTTCCCACATTTCACACACTGCAGATGCAGATGTTCCTCACAGTGGTGTCCTAATTCCACATACTGATATACCGCCTGATTGCCCTTTTCGGCAACGTATTTGATTACCGTGCCATCCTTTGCCAGCTTATCTAAATAACGGTAGATCGTCGTGATATTGACCTCACAGTCCTGCGCTTTCAGATAATGGTCGATATCCGCCACAGCGACTGTCCAGTCACTGTTCTTCTTTAAAAATTCCAAAATCTTTTTACGGCTGATCGTCGCATAACCACTTCCCGGCATATTCCTCGTCCCTTCCTGTTTCCTTTATTTAAAACACAATCCCACACACTCTTATGATAACACCCCAGAACACGCCAAGTCCATACAAAGCCGCAACAATTCCGGCATTCTGCTTCCAGTCACGGTTCAGACGGAACAAAACTAACAGTCCGACGCCGGCATTCACAAGCAGTCCAGACATCATGGCGCCCGCTCCGATGATACCGCCTAAATAAAGTTCTGTGATCACAACTGAGGATGCACAGTTTGGGATCAGTCCGACAAGTGCTGCTACTGCCTCACCCACAAGCGGCATTGCAGTAAAAAAGCCTGCAAGTGTATCTTCCCCGATGAACCCGATCACTACATTTAAAAGGAAAGAAATGATCAGAATATACACAAAAATCTTTAAGGTATGTTTGAATGCAGACCGGAAAATGCCGTCCTCGCAGCTGCAGTGTTCTTCCTCACATACCACATGGATGTCCATTTCTTTTTCATGCTTTTTCATCACACCCACATATAAAAACTCCACAACAAGTCCGGAAATCATACCAATGATGACCTTAGCTGCAAGGATCTTAACGATCACGACAGGTGCAACCGCCTCTGAGATCATGATCGGAAGCATCTCATCGGAGGTCGATAAGAAAATCGCAAGCAGTGTTCCGACTGTGATCACATGTCCCGCATAGAGGCTTGACGCCGCTGCAGAAAAGCCACACTGTGGGATCACTCCAAGCAATGCACCCCAAACAGGGCCGCTTTTTCCAGCGCTCCTGATACGGTTCTTTGCCTTTCCTCCAGTCTTATGCTCTAACTCTTCCATCAAAAGGTATGTGATAAACAAAAACGGAAGTAATTTTACACTGTCCAATAAAGTATCTAAAATAATATCTAACATATTGCGCCCCATTTCCTACATGACATGTATGTCGATTTCTTACATTTGCGACCAATTCGTATTTGCAATCAGTTTGTATTTGCAACTTGTTTGCATTTTTTATTATACGCAGAAATATGAGAATGTCAAGCTTTTCCCGAAAGAGATTTTGATTCATAGGATGTAATTTCCTATGAATCAAAAAAATAGAGGCAAGCTCCATGCTCTGCCCCTGTTTTTCATCCATATTAATAAATTTTAGATATCATCTAAAGATTCTTTTATCTTATCCATGAATCCTTTTTTCTTTTTCGGCTTTTCTGCTGTACCAGTGCCCTCTGCTGACTTCTTTAATGTATTACCGGTAACTTCATCAAACTTACGCAATGCCTCTTTTGCTTCTGCATTTAAGGAAGCCGGAACCTGAACCACCAATGTAACATAATGGTCACCACGCACTGCTTTGTTTCGCAGAGACGGTACGCCTTTTCCCTTCAGGCGGATTCTTGTGTCTGTCTGTGTTCCTGCTTTTACCTCGTATAAGACGTCTCCATCCACGGTGTTGATACGCACCTCACCGCCTAATGCCGCCTGAGCAAAGGAAATCGGCACGGTAGAATAAATGTTCATATCCTGACGCTGGAAGATCGGATGACGTGATACAACTACCTCTACTAGCAGATCCCCACGCGGTCCGCCGTTGATACCCGGTTCCCCTTTTTCACGGATCCTTACACTCTGTCCATTGTCAATTCCCGCAGGGATCGATACCTGGATTTTCTTTTTATTTGAGATATATCCGGTTCCACGGCAATCCGGACATTTATCCTTGATCATCTTTCCGGAACCACCGCAGTCCGGACAGGTCTGTACATTCTGTACGGTTCCAAAGAAGGACTGCTGGGTAAATACGACTTTACCTTTACCACCACATTTCGGACAGGTCTCTGGTGTGGTTCCCGGTTTTGCACCGGTACCATGACACTTCTGGCACTCATCCTTTAAGACCATCTCGATCTCTTTCTCACAGCCAAATACAGCTTCCTCAAATGTAATACGGACACTGGTGCGCAGATTCTGTCCTTTCATCGGACCATCGTTGCCACGTCTTCTGGATCCGCCGCCAAAGAAATCTCCAAAAATATCTCCAAAGATATCTCCCATATCCATACCGGAGAAATCAAATCCTCCTGCTCCGCCGGCACCACCATCAAATGCTGCATGACCAAACTGATCGTACTGTTTTCTCTTTTCTGCATCACTGAGCACAGCATATGCTTCCTGCGCTTCCTTGAACTTTGCCTCCGCTTCCTTATCTCCAGGGTTCATATCCGGGTGATACTTTTTGGCAAGCACACGGAACGCTTTTTTGATCTCAGCATCTGTTGCCGTTTTACTCACGCCTAAGACTTCATAATAATCTCTCTTATCTGCCATAACGTTTTCCTCTCTCAAACTGCATACAGGGTTTCCGGGAAAACCCCCGGAAACCCCGTTGTATTTTTACTGTTTTGCGATGATTAAACTTCCTTGAAGTCTGCGTCTACGACATCATCATCTGCGGAAGATGCACCTGCCTGTGCGTTGCCGCCCATACCGCTCATATCAGGACCTGCACCAGCTGCTCCCTGCGCTGCCTGAGTCTGCTCATACATCTTTGCAAATACCTTCTGCGCACTCTCTGTCAGTTTTTCCTGCAGGGATTTCAGTTCTGTTACATCAGCGTCTGTCATCTCTTCTGCATTCTGGTGTGCGTCTAAGAATGCTTTTACTGCGTTCATATCAGTCTCTACTGCTGATTTATCAGCCGGATCAAGGTTTGCTCCAACCTGATCTAATGCCTGCTGTGTCTGGAATACGAAGGAATCAGCATCATTTCTTGCATCGATTGCCTCTTTTCTCTTCTTATCCTGTGCTTCGAACTCAGCAGCTTCTTTGACAGCCTTATCGATCTCATCATCAGACATATTAGAACCTGCTGTGATTGTGATGTGCTGTTCTTTTCCAGTTCCTAAATCTTTTGCAGATACATTTACGATACCGTTTGCATCGATATCAAATGTAACTTCGATCTGCGGAACACCACGACGTGCTGGCGGGATACCATCCAGACGGAACTGTCCAAGGGATTTGTTATCTCTTGCAAACTGTCTCTCACCCTGTACAACATTGATATCTACTGCTGTCTGGTTATCTGCTGCCGTTGAGAAGATCTGGCTCTTCTTGGTAGGAATCGTTGTATTTCTCTCGATCAGTCTTGTTGCGATACCACCCATTGTCTCGATGGAAAGTGAAAGTGGTGTTACATCCAGAAGTAAGATCTCACCTGCACCTGCATCTCCTGCAAGTTTACCACCCTGGATAGATGCACCGATGGCAACACACTCATCCGGGTTCAATGTCTTACTTGGCTCTTTGCCTGTCAACTGTTTTACTTTATCCTGAACAGCCGGGATACGTGTAGAACCACCAACTAATAATACCTGACCAAGATCAGCATTGGTAAGTCCGGCATCTCTCATGGCGTTCTGAACCGGAATAGCTGTTTTTTCAACGAGATCATGTGTCAGTTCGTCGAATTTTGCTCTGGTTAAGTTCATATCAAAGTGTTTCGGTCCCTCAGCAGTTGCTGTGATGAACGGAAGGTTGATATTTGTGGTTGTTGCGGAAGAAAGTTCTTTCTTTGCTTTCTCAGCTGCTTCTTTTAATCTCTGCAGAGCCATCTTATCAGTAGAAAGATCTACACCTTCTGCTTTCTTGAACTCATCGATCATCCACTGTGTGATTCTGTTATCGAAATCATCACCACCAAGATGTGTATCACCATTTGTAGATAATACCTCGATGACACCGTCACCGATCTCAATGATGGAAACATCGAATGTACCACCACCAAGGTCATATACCATGATCTTCTGCTCTTTCTCGTTGTCAAGACCATAAGCTAAAGCTGCTGCTGTCGGCTCGTTGATGATACGTTTTACATCAAGGCCTGCGATTTTACCTGCATCTTTGGTTGCCTGACGCTGTGCATCGTTGAAGTAAGCCGGAACTGTAATAACAGCCTCTGTTACTTTCTCTCCTAAGTATCCTTCTGCATCTGCTTTTAACTTCTGTAAGATCATTGCAGAAATCTGCTGTGGAGAATACTGTTTGTCATCGATTGCTACTTTATAATCAGTACCCATATGTCTCTTGATAGAAGATATGGTTTTTTCTGCGTTTGTAACAGCCTGACGTTTTGCAGGCTCACCAACTAATCTCTCACCTGTTTTTGTAAATGCAACGATAGATGGTGTTGTTCTTGCACCTTCCTGGTTTGCGATAACGGTAGGTTTTCCACCTTCCATAACAGCTACACAGCTGTTTGTCGTACCTAAGTCAATACCAATGATTTTACTCATAATGATTTCCTCCTCATCTAATATCTATGGAATAATTAGTTTGCTACTTTTACCATACTGTGTCTTACCACAGTATCTCTGTACATATATCCCTTCTGGAGTTCTTCTGCTACTACATTCTCTCCTAAGGTTTCATCCTCCACATGCATGACTGCATTGTGGAAATTCGGATCAAATTCAGCACCGACCGCCTCGATCGGTTTTACGCCTGCTTCCTCTAATACGGTAAGCATCTGGCGGTAGATCTTATCCATTCCGACAACAAAAGCATCTTCTTTGTTATCTTCCGGAACTGCTGCAAGACCACGCTCAAAGTTATCAATGACCGGCAGGATCTTTTCTACGATTGTTTTTGCTCCCATATCGTACATCTGTGATTTTTCTTTCTCTGTACGCTTACGGAAGTTATCAAACTCTGCCATCTGTCTTTTTACCTTATCGGTAAGCTCCTCGATCTGCTCATCCTTTTTGTCTTTCTTCTTTTTGAAAAAAGACTTCTTTTTATCAGGATCTTCGGAATCCGCTTCGGAAGCTTCTGCATCAGCGTTCTCTGCTGTTTCGGCTGTTTCTTCCGTGGATGTCACGTTTTCATCCTCTTTGGTCTCGGAAGCATTTTCCTCTGTGGAAGATTCCATTGCTTCGTCTAATACCTTTTCATCCATCTCTGACATCTATGAACCACCTTTCTATGTCTGTTCCTTATCCTTGTTTAAAATTCCGTCTAAAGAATTCTTCAAGGTTTTCAGGTTATCCATTACTTTCTCATAATCCATTCGTTTCGGTCCGACAATTCCTATCGTTCCCCGAACACCTTCGCCCAATTCGTATGTTGCTGTCACAACACTGCAGTCCTTCATGGTCTGTATCGGGCTTTCATTTCCTATATAAACCTGAATTCCTGTATTATCATCATCTAACAGGTTTTCAGTTACAAGGCTTGCTAACTGCTGTTTCTCCTCAAATGTGGAGATCAGCTCACTTGCTTTCTCCGAGTCACTTAACTCCGGATATTTAAAGAAATTGGTTGCTCCACTTGTATAAATGCGGATATCTTCATCCTGTCCCATCGTCTCTGCCACGGTGTCAAGCACATCACTGATGATATCACTGTGGATGCCCGCCTGCTCTTTTAACTTTGCGATGGTTCCAAGGTTGATCTCCTGTAATGCAAGACCGTTTAAGTTGGCATTTAACAGGAAATTCAGTTTTAACATTGTCTCATTGTCGATCGGTTCACTGACCGGAATAATTTTATTCTTGACCAGATTGCCTTCGGTAACAATCGTTGCTAAAATCTGTTCTTCATTCATATTCGATAACTGGATGAACTTTACTTTATTCTTATGAAACGTCGGTGCTGTAACCATCGTCGCATAATTGGTATTGTTCGCCAGTATCTTTGCCACCTGCTGCAGCACCTGTTCCATCTTCTCCGTGTGTTCGATGACGAAACTCTTCATCTCATTCACTTCACGGTCTTTCTCTTCCATCAGATGATCCACATAAAAGCGGTATCCTTTGTCGGAAGGGATCCTGCCGGCTGAAGTATGCGGCTGTAAAATGTATCCAAGTTCTTCCAGATCTGCCATCTCATTACGGATCGTCGCAGAGCTCAGATTCAAATCGGTATACTTGGATATTGTTCGTGATCCAACCGGTTCGCCTGTCTCTAAATAGTTGCGGATGATTGCATCAAGAATTTTCGTTTTTCGTTCGTCTAATTCGAATTCCTCGTCCATTCTCTTCTCCATCTCCATACTCTGTAACTTTCTGTAAGAATCCGGCATCTGCCTCTGATCTCAGTTACCTTTTTATCTGTTAGCACTCATTATTGTGGAGTGCTAACATCTATGTACTTAAAATAGCACCATCATATTCTTTTGTCAACACTAATTTTTATAATTTCTGTTGTTTTATATTTTTTTTATAATTTTCCTGTTTAGACCTTTTTCTTCTTATATATATGAGGATCAGACCAATCAGAACACTAACTGTAACAACCACCATATAACGTACCAGATGGTTCCCTGCATCCAGTCCCATGCATTCCATGATCTTTTTGTACCAGAAATATACCAGCATGTGCAAAAGGAAAATTTCCGTTGAGAGTTCACGCATTGTTTTCGCAGCCGCTCCCATTCTCTCCCCCACTGGGACAAAGGCTGCAGCCAGGAAAAGATTTGCAGTGACAAGCGGTGTCATAAGATACATATCATGCGACGACTCGCCGATCTTCTGCGTGATGATCCATTCCTCCAGCATCATCAGCACGAGGAAAAATACCGTGTACCATCCATACGCACTTTTTCGGATCCGGTCTGCCTTCACACGAAAGAGATAGCCCATGGTCACAAACGGGAATCCGAAAAAGAATCCGTTTCTTGCCGTAGCAAATACAGAAAGATACCATTGGATCTCATTCGCAGCCGGTAAAACGGTATCGAATACATGACGGTAAGTATTGTGGAAAACTCCAGTCAGATACAACAGCACAGCCGCTGCCACGATTCCTTTCACATTCCACCGAAAACGTGTTACCAACAGATACAAAAACAGCACCGCTGCAACAGTCGCAGGCAGATACCAGAGCTGTATGTAAGATCCTATCAGAAAAAATCTTCTTGCAAGTTCTAATATGTTTCCGGCAGCACTTCTTTTTTTCTCCCAGAAGCGGTCAATGATCGGTATCAGATATAACAGACTCCACCATACATACATCTTTATAATATGGAAAAGATATTTTTTTACCCTGTCTTTGTCTGTTATTTTTTCTCCGATAAAATAGCCGGTGCACACAAAAAAGAACGGAACTGCCATACGGCAGATCACCTGCTGAAATTCGTGTGAAAATACCGGTGCGATTTCCTCAAACGGAGGAATATGAATGGCAGCAACCAAAAATGCTGCCACAAATTTTGAGAAATCAAGTGCTCTGTATTCCTTTTTTTCCGCTAGATATATCGTAGACATCCCAGATCCTTTCCTTATTCTGCTCTATTCCATTTCTTTTTGTTTTTTCCTTCCGTTCCGATACCTGAAAATAACGATCCCGATCACCGACAGGATTCCAAGTCCGCTCAAACCAGCACCTGTTTTTAAATACGGCGTACAGTAATAAAATTCGATCTGATGTGTTCCCTCCGGCACATCAACTGCCATATACATCGTATCCGCCTTTAAAATCTCTGTTTCCACACCATCTATATACGCCCGCCAGCCGCTGCTGTACGGAATTGTCATACAGAGCAGTTTTTCCTGATCTGCCGTAAGGGTACCGGATATGTGATTTGTATCCATGACAACATCTTTTAAAATATCCTGTTTCAGACTTTTCGTCCAACCGGCAATCTGTTTTACCGGCTGGCAGACAATCTGCATCTCATCAAACCGGTAAGTTCCCTTTTCATGAAAGGTCAGTGTGATCTCATCTGCTTTTTCATCACGATATCCGGCATTGATCAGATAGTCATCCACACCACTGTAAAAGTTGTTTTTTCTGGTCAGGAATGTGATCATTTTGGTGATTTTTCCACAGGTCACATCAATGTGCAGACGGCTCTTCGACTGTGTTAACGTCTTTCCCTCCTCCGAAAACTGAAGCCCTTTTAATATGAAGTAAGTTTCACTCTCCGGTATTCCCTCAAAGGAAAGTGTGACCGACGCTTTCTTTTCCGTCGCAGTAAATCCCTGATCCGTCAGTTCCACATTGTGCATATCCGTGATCGTGTAGGAAATATCCTGATCCATAAACTCTGGTTTCGTTTTCGTGCCGGCTAACGCAGACGGGATCTTCTCATCCTCCACGACAATCCCCTGTAACAGTGCCTGCTGTTTTTTCGTCACATCCAGTTCTTCATAAGTGCTCCGTGGAATCACCGCATCACTTGCAAATCCAAGCGGCAGTACCGAATCATTTTCATAAGCATCGCATTTTACCTCATACTGTCCCCCGGCGCCTAATGTTCCACAGTTGATGCAGACGTTATAACCATACGGGCGCAGTCCGCTGTTTCCGGACGGCACCACATAATAACGCACGCCGGAAAGCACCTCCAACATCGTGCGCGCATCAAATCCGGAATAACAGAAATCCCTGGTCTGATTGATGTACATTTCTCTTTGAAACTGGTTGATATCCGGGTTTGCAAGACTGAAATAATAGGAGGTACCATTGATTCCAAGCTGCATCGCCGTGTTTTTCCACTCCTCAGACTGCAGGGACTCATAGCGGTATGTCGTATCTTTCGCATGATTTTTCACAAGACTACCCGCAGCATCTTTTGTCAGCATGGAAAGTGCCTCCCCCTGCGTGGCAAATTCTTCCACATAACTGCCCGCCTGTGGCGCATATTCTGCCCATCCCTGATAGATCAGTTCAAGCATCACCACCACTAACAATGCCGCCTTAAAAACAAATTTTTCTTTCGTCTTTTTCCCGGTTCCGACAATGAAAACTAACAGCACGGAAAATAATAATAATGCCACTAATACATACTGTTTCTGATGCTTTCCAAGCACCTCCAAGCACAGGAAGATATAGGTGATCCCCGCCCAGAACAGTGCAATTTTTTTCTTAAAATGCATCTCCATCATCTGAGGATACATTTTTACCGCGATAAAAGACACAAGCATGGAGTATGCCCACATATAGCGGTTGACCACATAACTGCCTCCATTTAACATTTTTCCGGCAAACGGGAACAACAGCAACAGTGTCATAAGTACAAATCCGGCACGCAGCCCCCTGTTTTTTTTGCCGCCAAAGAGAAGTAACAACACCGCTAAGAGGACGATTCCCGTATATCCAAGTTCACTCCAGTAGGTCGAACCTCCGATCAGAAAGCCATACAGTAATTTCCGGTAATAGGATAACGGATACATTATCGAAAACGTATGCTGCGCTCCTGCCCTTCCCGTAGACAGTGTCATGGCAACAACCGGGAGTAGTATGACAGAAACAGATGCCAGTGTCACCAGTGAGTATGCCACAAAACGCCATACCCAGTACCATACCGTCTTTAAAACCGGTTTTCCAAATAACATCAGATAACGAAGCAGAGCATAGATGGCAACAAAGATACAGATCATGTATGTAAAATAAAAACTGCTGACCGTCGCTACCGCAAGCATCCCCATATATAACCATGGTTTCTGTTTTTTATAAATTTTATCCACCCCGACCAGAATCAGCGGCAGGTAGATCATCGGATTTAAAAAATACGGATGCCGCACCGCAATAATAACCCAGAAACAGAAATCGTACACCATTGCTCCAAGCAGTGTAGAATATGGTTTCTGTCCATGGTATCTGCAGTATGCAGAAAACGCGAGACCTGCAAGATATATTCTCACCAGAACCATCGTATTGTAAAAGAGTTCCATATATTTTTCATCCGGCACGAACACCGATAAAAGATTGAGCGGATCGCCAATGACATAATAATGAAGTGTCGTCAATACATCTGATCCAAGTCCAATCTGCATATCCCAGAGAGGGACTGAGATCTTATGTTCCGTGGCCAGCGTATCCAGGATCGATAACAGCCAGGAACGGTAATAAAGCAGCGCATTGAAATGCTGCTGCAAACCGTCCGGAACCCATATAAAACTCTTTTTATTTATGATAAATACGGAGAACACTGCCCCCGCAATGATTGCAAAACAAACGGTATATGCCAGAAAGAACCAGACTTTTTTACTGACATTTTCCTCTTTATTCCTTAGGAATCTCATTTTTTAATCCTCACATACAAAGGGACCAAAGCCCCTCGTCTTTAGTCCCCCCTTTCTCTTACATATGAAATCCATATTTCAAAAAATTGTATAACCTGTCAGTCTGCCACTGAAAATTACGCGCACCAAAACTTGCAAACCCTGCCATCCACACCAGTGTTATAACAAAATACCACGGTTTTTTTCTGACACGATCTTTCATTTTTCCAAATGCATAGACCATGGACTGGTCTTTCTTCGCAAGGAAAAACAGAAAAACAAATGTCGGCATCGCCATAAGCGGCGCTAAGTGCCTTCCCCAGTCAACATGTATCACAAACATCGGTATAAAACAGAGATTTACCAGAGCCGCGTATAAATATGGTGTCTGTATCAATTTTACTTTTTTCTGTTTTAAGTCTGAAAAAACATCTTTCCAGACTAACAGATATAAAATAAGCAGCGGTGACATCAACACAAGAATCAGAAGCAGACGCCTGATGGGATCCTCATTGCCATGGAAAAACACAGATGTCACTTCGTCTAACTGATATTTCATGCTTCCAAAATATTCCAGTTGGATTGCAAAATCTGATACTTCTAAATTGGTGCGGGACTTGATAAAAGCAACCGTATTCTCTACACTGTCAAAATTGATCTTTGTAAAAAACTGGAAATAGACCGCTGCAAAAACCTCGACTGCACCGGACAATACCACCCCAAAAAATTCTTTTTTGTGCAGTTTGTTCTCCGCAAATGCATCATAGCATAGCACCGTGAACGTCAGTGGATAATATAAAAAAGCATACCCCTGATGGATTGCAAGTCCCACGACTCCCAATATCGTAATAAGCATCGCTTTTATAGCAAAATTCTTTAACCGCAGTGCTGCTAACACCGTCAGAAGTGTGATCAAAAGCATATAGACATCCAGCCGTCCCAAATTATCTTCATTCCATACATAGGCAATCGAAAACGGAGCTACCATATACGCTACCACAACTCCATAAATGATATCCCTATGTTCCGGATCTGCTGCCAGCGATAACCGTATCAACTGCCCCAGCACGATCGCCAGCACCAGAATCGTCAACATAATACCGATTCCTACATATTTATATGCCACAGTGACATCCAGATAATCTCCATAAAAGAGTTTATATATACTTCCAATCAAAAGTCTTGAACCATTTCCCATGGAATAATCCATGGCATCCCATGCACTGGACCATGTATCCAGATCTAATGCTCTGGTTGATAAAAAGCGGATCAGAAAAGCAATAAAAATCATCGTTTCATAGGAAACCCGATTCCATATTTTCGCAATCTTATGTGTCATGTAAAACTCCTATTCCTGCATTTTAACCACAATGATGCCATTGATATATTCTACACACCCTTTTAGCGGATAAACAGACATATTTTTATATTCATCTGTTTCCACGATCTCCATCATCTCGTCGTAAGACGCCTGTTCCATCTGGACTCCAAAACAATAATTCCAGATAATAGTGTAATGGTAAGAATCATTCAGAAATGAGTCATTGCTGATTCCCATAATGCTCGGCATCATAATCTGGAGATTCTCTGTTGCACAATTATAATGACCCATGATAACGACCTTATCATGCTGGTTCTGAAACTCATCCATCTGCTCGATACGCTGCAAAACATCCTCTGCGATAGAAATGGATTTATGATAGCTCAGATTCATATTAAAATATGCAATGTTACAGTTAATCACATTATAATACACCAGTCCACAAAGCACAAAAATACCGCATCCCTTCAGTATCTTTGAGATCCAGGTTTTCCAGTCTAACTGCAACAACATAATGATCATAAGCAGATAGATCAGGCAGACAGCCATTTCCATCAGCGTATAATACTGCACGTCCGGTGAAGTAAAGTTGATAAAGTATGCTCCAACCGGGATCAGGCAGACAGCTGCAATGGAGGCTAACATTGACATTTTTTTCTTATAAACCTGATTGCGTACTAAAAGATATATTAAGATCAGTCCGATCAGCAACAATGCCGCTGCATTTAATAAGGAATAAACGTGTTTTTCCACACCATGTTCCATACCAAGGATCAGTCTGAAATGATACAGCGTCTTTTGCAGTGCCGCCTTATACTGCCCTAATGACATGATCCCCAAAGCACCGATTCCCTGATAACCTGGCAGTGTAATATTATAACGGATCAATGTGATCTTTAAAATAACCGCATACAGTACCGCTCCGCCGACCAGCATTCCAAGATATTTTAAATCTTTTCTTACTGCTTCTAAGAAGTCAAGTTTCTCAATGACAAACTGCCGGATAATATAAAGCAATACCAACACGATTGCCACCGTTGCATATGCCTGATAAATCCCCATTGCAAATGCAAGACAGACCATTCCTGCTATCGTTCCCCACTTTTTGACACACCAAGTCAGATAAACTGCAAGCGTAGCCAGCAAAAATGCGAGTAGATACGCATCTGCCGTATACATATAAGCAAAAGAAGACACAACGGTCGGGAAGGACACAAAAATTGCCGCACAAAGCACGATCATTCCCTTATTTTTTATTTCAAACATTTCAGTGAGTAAAATAACAACGATACTGATATAAAAAAGAGAAAATGCACCGTTGACCCACGGAAGATCAAACATCGAAGTAATCAGTCCTGCATACCCTAAGAACCAGCGTCCCAGGGTATAGGTAGAACCGACTCCCGTAAAATTATAAATACTATCCCATATAGGAAGAAAATTAAAGAAACGATAGGCATGTGCCAAAAGTCCAACGATCCATGTTGTTATAAATCCGACCATCCATTCTTCTTTCAACACAATTTTCTTTTTTCCGATTGTAAATGTTTTCATTATCTCCTACCAATTAAACTTCTCTGCGAAATAAGCATCCAGATCCTCGATCTTAATACGCTCCTGCTCCATGGTATCACGGTCACGAACCGTTACCGCACCGTCATTTTCAGATTCGAAATCGTAAGTTACGCAGAACGGAGTACCGATCTCATCCTGTCTTCTGTAACGTTTTCCGATATTTCCTCTGTCATCAAATTCACAGTTGTATTTGTGTGAAAGCTGTGCAAATACCTTTTCTGCGCCTTCATTTAACTTCTTGGATAATGGAAGCACACCGATCTTAACCGGAGCTAAAGCCGGGTGGAAATGAAGAACTGTTCTCATATCCGGTTTTTCTTCGGTTCCGATATTCTCCTCATCGTAAGCAGCACATAAGAATGCTAAAACAACACGGTCTGCACCGAGTGAAGGCTCGATGACATACGGAAGATATCTTTCATTCTTCTCATCATCAAAATAAGTAAGATCCTGACCGGAAGTCTCCTGATGGCGTCCAAGGTCATAATCAGTTCTGTCAGCGATACCCCAGAGCTCGCCCCATCCGAACGGGAATAAGAACTCGATATCGGTTGTTCCCTTGCTGTAAAATGCAAGTTCAGCCGGATCATGGTCACGCAGACGCATCTCATCCTCTTTGATTCCAAGGGAGATCAGCCAGTCACGACAGAAGCCTCTCCAGTACTGGAACCACTCTAAATCAGTGCCAGGCTCACAGAAAAACTCAAGCTCCATCTGCTCAAACTCTCTGGTACGGAATGTAAAGTTACCCGGTGTGATCTCGTTACGGAAAGATTTTCCGACCTGTCCGATACCGAACGGGATCTTTTTGCGGGATGTTCTCTGTACATTTTTAAAGTTAACGAAAATACCCTGTGCTGTCTCCGGTCTTAAGTATACGGTATTTTTTGCATCTTCAGTAACACCCTGGAATGTCTTAAACATCAGGTTAAACTGACGGATATCTGTAAAGTTATGTTTGCCGCAGGTCGGACATGGAACCTGATTTTCTTCGATGAAATCACGCATCTCTTCCTGTGTCCAGCCGTCTACGGAACTCTTTAACTCAATTTTTTTCTCTTCCGCAAAATCCTCGATGATCTTGTCTGCACGGAAACGCTCGTGACATTCTTTACAATCCATTAAAGGATCAGAAAATCCTCCAAGATGTCCGGATGCAACCCATGTCTGCGGGTTCATTAAGATCGCACAGTCCACACCAACATTGTATGGGTTCTCCTGAATAAATTTCTGCCACCATGCTCTTTTTACATTGTTCTTTAACTCAACGCCGAGATTACCATAATCCCATGTATTTGCAAGACCGCCGTAAATCTCAGATCCCGGATAAACGAATCCTCTTGATTTTGCCAGTGCTACAATTTTGTCCATTGATTTTTCCATAAATAATTCCTCACCTTTCTATAAAATGGCAGTAAACTGCCTCTTTTGTATGCTTACTTATAAATAATGTATGTGTAGACATCTGTTTCAAATGCCCCATCATCTTTTACATAAGTTGTATCGTCATTGACGTCTGTGTCAGACACCTCTGTTGACCCGCCAATACTCTCTGTTCCATCAGCGATATTTTCATCTGAATCACTCTCATCGGCTGTACTGCCACTGTTTAAACTGTAACCATCCCGGATGGACACACTGTCTGTTCCGGTCAGTTTTACATTCTCACTTGAAACATAGCAGATTGTACCGTCTACTTTCACATCTCTGTTTGCCTTGATGATAACTACTTTTAAATCTTCTCCGGAGTAAATTTCCTCCTTTGTGGCGGTTCCTGTCACCTTTCCATCTTCCACACTGACAAAATCTGTCTTGAAATCATATCCTGCTGCGAGTGCCTTAACAACTTTTCCCTCATAGAGTTCAATGCCATTAAATCCTGTGTAATCTTCCGGCGTCTTATACTTCATCTTAAGTGTTGCCGTACCGTCCTTCACAGACAGATTTTCCAGTTTGACCGCACTCTTTCCATGCTCCCCGGTATATGTGGAAACGGCATCCGTCACATAATCCTTTAACTCCGTTTCATCATAATAATCTTTGTCTAACGTTTCAACATCCACCGAAAGCACGGTTCCGTTTTTCTGTACATACACTGTATCCGTATCCGCATCCAGAGATTTTCCACATCCAGCCAGCATCGAAATGCCAATCAGTACGCTGATACCTGCCATACATGCTTTTCTCATTTTTATAATTCTCCATTCGTCTTACATATCCAATGTTTTACATTATACTATTTCCCATTCCCGATTTCAACCAGTAAATAGTCCCTCCAACATTTTCAGCGTCTGAAACGAATGATCCAGATAAACTGCACGGTAACTTTTCATGATCGCCAGCAGCTGTCTTAACACACTGTCACTGACGGAAAAAGTATACAGTTTTTCCACCCTTGCCGAAATGATGTACTGCATTGTGTAAAGCGTCGACTCTTCCAGTAAAAACCTGCCGGATTCCTCCGGTGACGGATCCTTTTTTTCACACGTTTCACAGATACATCCGCCACGCCTTGTCATAAACCAGCGCAAATTTTCTTTTTCCCCACATCTGACACAGGAAAAAACGTTTGGCGCCTCGCCGTTGACAGCCATCGCCTTCAGTTCAAAAATAAAGCGGACCAGCCTCTTATCATAGGCAGCGCTCGTCAATGCCCTGAGTGACTGATAAAGCAGCTTTAACATTTCCCGTTCATCATTGTTTTCCTGACAGTAATAATCGGCAAATTCCAGAAAATAACACCCATAATATGTAGCTTCAAGTTCTTCCTGAACTTCCCTGAAATAGTTCTGAATGGATGCCCTGACTACGGTGTAGGAACTTCTTCCCTCAAACATTTCAAATTCTCCAAAGGAAAACGGGGTTGCCGCAGCAACAAGTGCACTGTTTGGTCTTCTTGCACCCTTTGCAAATGCGGTGATCTTGCCCCGTTCCTTTGTCAGCAGCGTGATTCTTCTGTCATAATCGCCAATCGGCATTACCTTTAAGACCATCCCGGTCACTACGATATTCTGTCCCATCCGGTCTGTTCTCCCATCCTCTCCCTGTGGTATCAAAGCTGCCTTCGTGCGACTCTTTGTATTTTAAATAATCAGTTACTCTTCCTGTTATCATAAAATTGCTCCAGGCTTCATCCATGGTCTCATCCTCCCATCATCCATCACTTGATAATGTTAGGATTTCCGCAGACAGCTTCGCTTATACCAGCAAAAAAATGGTAAGTTTAGATCTCATCCTTGTTATAACCAAAATTCTTCATCATGGAATCGCTGTCACGCCAGTCTTTTTTAACTTTTACCCAAAGTTTTAAATTGACCTGTTCCTCTAACAGTCGTTCGATCTCATAACGTGCGTTTGAACCGATCTTTTTTAACATTGCCCCGCCTTTTCCAATCACGATGCCCTTATGGGAATCCCTCTCGCAGACGATTGTCGCCTCAATGTCCATGATGTTCTGTCCTTTCCGCTGTTTCATGCGGTCAATGCAGACAGCGATTCCGTGCGGGATCTCATCATCCAATGCATGAAGTGCCTTTTCACGGATGATCTCCGCAACGATCGCGCGCTCCGGCTGGTCTGTGATTGTGTCCTCATCATAAAACTGCGGTCCGTACGGCAGATATTTAAAGATCATGTCAAGTACGGTATCGAGATTCTGTGCGCGCAGGGCGGACGCCGGAACGATCTCGGCAAAATCATATACTTTGCGGTAAGTATCGATAAATTCCAGTATCTTGTCACGGCTGACCGTATCCACCTTATTGATGACAAGAATCACAGGTGTTTTTGTCTTTTTTAACTGCTCGATGATATGCTGTTCCCCTGCTCCGATAAAGTTCGACGGCTCTACTAACCAGAGGATCACATCCACTTCATTTAAAGTGTGTTCTGCAGTGTTAACCATATATTCACCCAGCTTGTTTTTTGCCTTATGGATTCCCGGCGTGTCCAAAAATACGATCTGTCCGCGTTCCATATCCGTATAGACAGTCTGGATACGGTTTCTGGTGGTCTGCGGTTTATTGGATGTGATTGCGATCTTCTGACCAATCAGATGATTCATTAAAGTTGATTTTCCAACGTTTGGTCTGCCGATAATTGTGACAAATCCCGATTTAAAATTTTCTTTCATTCGTACTCCATTTCCAAATTATTCATATAAATTTTTCAGCTGCATAAACATGTCGCTCTGACTCTTTAAGTTATCTTCGTTTCCGATGACACAGAGATTTTTTTCTTCCAGCACGGATGCGATCAGATCCTTTAAGCCACGGATATCCTCATCTGTTGCACCGATCACCTGATCGCGCTCTTTCTGGATATCCGCAAAATCCAGTCCCTGTAAATATGCGGTCATGGAACGTGCTCCCTTCGCACTCGGATTCATCGGCGTATCCATATCACTGATCGTACCAATGATGTATTTTGTCATCTCACGCTCGTCCGCCTTAAAATCGGCAAGATACTGCGGGATACCGTCATAGATCTCATCCGTTTTCTTTAAGTTCGGATCACGGTAGGAAACAAAATAAGTATCTCCATTCCGCATATAGCTGTTCATACATCCATAGGCTCCGCCCTTGACACGGACATTGATCCAGAGATAATCATATCCCATAATGACTTTTAAAATGCGCAATGCACCGTGATACGAAAATCCGTGGCGCACATAGTTACCAGCTCTCGCCACATACTGCACCTGGGAGGCATCCATAAATCCCTCATTTTTCTTTTCTAAATGAAGCTCTGGCAGACTCCGCTCTTTCACGATTTCCTTCGACGGATACAGATTTTTTAACAGGAAAGCGATCTGTGCTTCTACCGCCTGATAATCTGCCTCTTCGCAGACAACACTGACGATCATGCGCTCCGGTACAAATATCGTCTGTACCATTTTCTCAAGCTGTGCGATCAGTGCATCTTTTTTCTCATTAAAATGTTCATCTAAATCAGCGATCAGCTCATAGAAGGAAATGCCTGCGGTTGCCTCCTGATAATATGCCGCTCTTGAGAAATAAGACAGCGCACGCATGGATACCACCGAATGTCCGGAACCGTCAAATGCCGCCTCCACCCTTGAACGAAGCTGCGCAATGATCTCACGCAGGCGCTTTTCATCAGAAATCTTTGTCGTCATTATGATCTCACGCAAAAGATCCATCGCCTGGGGCAGCTCCGATGCAAGCGTTTTTACACGCAGTTCAAACATAAACTGCATATCCTCCGGCTTCTTCACATGCGGATAAACACCACAGCTTGCGGATATTCCACCGGTGTGGATGTTGATCTCATTTGCCAGTTCTGAAAATCCGTACCGCTCTGTATCCATATAGCCAAGGATATATTTTAAAATTCCAACATACGGCAGATCTTTGATCTCCATATCACGGATATCAAAGAGGATGCGCAGATAATCAATACCATTTGAAAACATCTCATGGTGTACGACCGTCGTGTCACCGCATTTTTTCATCGTATTGTAAAGCGGTGCCGCCTCACGTTTCATATCCTCACGTTTTAACATCGGAATTTTTGCCAAATCTTCCTTTGGTGAAGGCTCTTCCTGATACTGTTTTAAATGTTTCGTGTCTGCGATAAGCTGCTTGATCTCCTCTTTACTCAGGCTGTCTTTATATGCAGCAAGTTTCTCTGCCAGTGTCTCTTCTCTTTTTGCATTAAGACCTCTCTCCGGCTCAATCACAACCACCGACGCATGCGGATTGTGAAGCAGATATTTTTCAATCAATGTTTCAAAATATCCGGTCTCAACCTGCTCCCGCAGGAAACGGTAAGTATCTAATGCCTCCACATGCATAAATGGCTGCATGTCATCGTAAAGCCAGCTGTCCAGACACTGGATGCCGTATAAAAGTCCCTTCGGGAATTGTCCGAAATCCGCTTCGCGATAGCGGAACTCTGACGCACTGATCCCGGCAAACAGTGCTTTCTTATCCACGCCGTCTTTTACCTGACGGTTTAACACGTCCTGTATCGTCGCAAGAAACTTCTCTTTATCTGCACTGTTCGCATTTTTTGCAATGATGGAAAATACCGGCTGCATGGTACTGCTGTCATAACCGCCAACGATATCTTTTCCGATGCCCGCGTCGATCAGTGCCTGTTTTAACGGAGCCCCCGGTGCACCGAGCAATGCATAGTCAAGCACATCAAATGCCAGATAAAGTTTTCTATCTAAAATGTCCCCCACAACCAGATTATAAGAAAGATAGGTATTATCTTCCTCCGGTTCTGCGGAAGAGATTGGGTATTTCTTCGTGATCTCCACTGGTTTTTCAAATGGCTTCTGTGCCTTTACTGTAGAGTCAAGTTCAATTTCCTCATAATGGCTTAAATATTCCTCATCCATCCAGCGGAGTTTTTCTGCCACATCCATATTTCCATACAGGTAAATATAGGAATTGCACGGATGGTAATATCTGCGGTGAAAATCAAGGTAATCCTCATAGGTCAGATCCGGGATACGTTCCGGATCTCCGCCGGACTCGTTACTGTAAGTGTTATCCGGAAACAGGGAATTTAAAATTTCCCGCTGCAGCACATCGTCAGCTGAGGAAAAAGCACCTTTCATTTCATTATATACAACACCGTTGATCGTAATCGGCGCATCTTCGCTCTCAAGCTCATAATGCCAGCCTTCCTGTTTAAAAATCTCCTGATGTTTATAAATATTCGGATGGAATACCGCATCCATATAAACACTCATCAGATTCTGAAAATCCGTATCGTTGCAGCTTGCCACCGGATAAATCGTTTTCTCCGGATAAGTGATCGCATTTAAAAATGTATTTAAGGATCCCTTGACCAGTTCCACAAACGGATCCTTGACCGGGTATTTATCCGAACCGCACAATACTGTGTGTTCTATAATATGTGGTACACCTGTGGAATCCTCCGCCGGAGTGCGGAATCCGATATAAAATACCTTATTATCATCATCATTTGAGATTACAGCAATTCTTGCGCCGCTCTTTTTATGACGTAAAACGAGCCCTTCGGATTTCAAATCGCGCAAAGGGCACTGCTCTAAAACTTCATATGCATCCAAATCAGTCAGTTTCATCGTTTTCCTCCAAAATATGGTCTTATGTCTGTTATATTATGTGCAAAAAACAGCACATAATCCAATTCGCCGTTCGTCAATCAAGCAAGCATGTTGACTCACTTGCGCTCATTATATCATGCGCAAAAGCAGCACATGATCGTGATCTACACTCGCTTCGCTCGGCAGTCTTATTATATCACATTTTATATAACTTAAAAAGGGAATGTAATATTTACACTCCCTTTTTGGTACTTATGGAATCATCTGCTGTTATGCGATACGGCTTACATTGGCAGCCTGAGGACCTTTTTCTCCTTCGGTAACCTCGAACTCAACACGTTCACCGTCTTTTAACTCTTTAAATCCATCCATGTTCAATGCGGAAAAATGTACGAATACGTCATTTCCCTGCTCGTCCGAAATAAATCCATAACCTTTTTTGGCATTAAACCATTTTACAGTTCCCTGCTGCATAACTCTTTAAAAACCTCCTAAATACATAAAATAACCATTCAACAGAATCCTCTTTGTCATCTGTTTTGCCTAACAAATCAAAATTAGCATATCTCACTTATTTTGTCAACATTTTTTAGAAATCTTTGTTAATTTTGCACATAAGAGCGTTATGACTGTTTCATGGTAACTTTACTGGTTCCGCAGCCTGTAAACATACCACTCATATCCGTCACGTTTGAGGTATCAATGTCATTTACTGTTTGATCTGCACATCCATCTGAGGATATGGGATGGAAATATTGTGACTGTCAAACGCATACTTGATATTTTCGGTCAGGCGCCACCTTGCAGACCAGTAGTCCTCTGTTTTTACCCAGATACGCACACCCATGTTTACGGAAGAATCTCCGAGTTCATCCACAAATACAAGAATCTCTTCTTCCGGCAGTCTTGCCTCCTCCGCTTCTGCAACAGAATACAACACTTCTTTTGCAGTCCTGATATCTGCTTCATATGCAATGCCTACTACCAGATCCACACGGCGTTTCTCCATGGTGGAAACATTCGTGATGCTGCTGTTAGAGAGTGTACCGTTTGGTACCATGACCACTTTGTTGTCAATGGTGAGCAGTTTCGTATAGAAAATGGAGATCTCTGTTACCGTACCCTCTTTCCCGCCGGAATGTTCTATAATGTAATCTCCGACACGGAAAGGTTTTAACAATAAGATCAGCACACCACCCGCAAAATTTGAAAGGCTGCCCTGTAATGCCAGACCGACTGCCACACCAGCAGAACCAAGCACTGCCACTGCCGAGGTGGTTGCAATTCCAAACAGTCCCATGATAATAAAGATCAGTACCAGGTATAGTGCGTATTTGATCAATGGCAGTACAAACTGTCTGACACCGGTATCGACATCTCTGCGCTCCATGGATTTGCGGAACATTTTTAAGATCAGGTTAATGATCTTGCTTCCGACAATATAAATGATAATCGCAACTACGACCTGAAACGCAAAATTCAAAAGATCCGGGATCAGACCCTGCAGCCATGTGCCTACGATTCCAGGGTTCTTCGCAACCTCCTGTAAGTTTTCCTGCGCCTGGTTTAACATTTCGACGGTCTCGGTTGCATTAGCGATTCCTTCTACATTTTCTGCCAGCATATATGGCTCCCTTCGTTTTTATTCGAATTTGAATTTAAAAAAACTCATCTTTAGGCTATGAATGTTGTGAACCTGACACAGATTCACAACTTCCTCAGTTCTTTATAAGTTTTCAAAATTCCATTTCTCATTTTGTCCTGCTCTAAGGAATTTCCTTATTCTAAGGAATGAATAAACAGACCGCTGCGGAGCTTCGGCTCAAACCAGGTAGATTTTGGAGGCATGAGTTTTCCGGCATCTGCGACGGAGAAGAGCTCTGTGATCGAGGTCGGATACATGGCAAATGCAACGGAACAGTCTTCCTCACAGCGTCTGACCAGTTCGTCCATGCCGCGGATTCCGCCGACAAAGTCGATCCTGCCGTCTGTTTTCGGATCTCCGATGCCTAGTACCGGATGGAGTAAAAGGTCATGTAACAGTGAGACATCCAGACTTTTGACCGGATCATCCGCCACTGCCGCAAGGTCTTCCTCCCTGATCTTACACAAGAACCAGTGTCCTTCCATGTACATGGTAAAGCTGCCTTTTTCCTGCGGTCTCTTTTCTTCCTGATCTGTGATCTCCGTCACGTCAAAGCGTTTTTTCATTTCCTTGTAAAAACTCTGGAAAGAGTATCCGTTTAAATCCTTGACCACACGGTTATAATCCATGATCATAAGCTGGTCATCCGGGAATAACACGGACAGGAAATAATTAAATTCTTCCGTTCCATCATAGTCCGGATGTTCTTCTCTTCGTTTCAAACCGACTTTTACTGCGGAAGCCGCACGGTGATGACCATCTGCGATATAGATATCTGCCATATTTTCAAATGCCTGTGAGACCGCAGCTATTTTTTCGTCGTCATCGATCACAAACACGCGGTGTCTGATCCCGTCCTCCGATATAAAATCATACTCCGGCTCTCCCTCTTTGACCTGTGCTACGATTCCGTTGATCACCGGATCTGACCGGTATGCCAAAAAAATCGGTCCTGTCTGCGCATTGCAGACGTCTACATGATGGATACGGTCTGCCTCTTTTTCCGCTCTGGTGTTCTCATGTTTTTTGATAACACCGTTTAAATAGTCGTCGATCGACGCACATGCGGTAATACCTGTCTGCACGCGTCCATTCATCGTAAGTTCGTAAATATAGTAGCAGTTCTTCTGATCCCTGATAAAAGAACCATCCTCTACCATCCCCCACAACAGATCGTGTGCCCTTTCGTACACTCTGTCGTCATACATATCCACGGAAAGCGGATAACCCGTTTCCGCACGGTCGATCTTTAAAAAAGACTCCGGGTTCTTTTCCACTTCCTCAGTTGCTTCTTTTCTGTTATAAACATCATAAGGGAGGGCAGCGATTTTAGCTGCCTTCCCTTTTTCTGGTCTGATGCTCATAAACGGTCTGATATCTGCCATTTTTGCTGCACCTCATTTTTTCTTATGCGATAGTTACCATTTTTCTTATAACTCTCTCCTGTGCCGATCCCAGGTAACAATAAAATCTTCGTTTTATGAACACTCTATTGTCATATATCACTGCTGTTTTTTCTAGCAGATCTTGCGAACCTTTAAGACACCTTCTGTATTTTTTAATTTTTCAAGTACGTCATCCGGAACGGAAGTATCCAGATCCAAAAGTGCATATGCATAATCACCTTTTGATTTGTTTGCCATCCCATCAATGTTGATACCAGCATCGCCAAGGATCGTTGTATATAAACTTAACATACCTTTGACATTGCGGTGTAAGATTCCGATACGTCCTGCAGTTGTGCATGCTCCCATGCTGCAGTCCGGGAAATTTACAGAATGGACAATATTACCATTTTCTAAGTAATCACGGATCTCACGCACTGCCATAATCGCACAGTTATCTTCTGACTCTGCTGTGGAAGCTCCAAGGTGAGGTGTTACGATACAGCCCTTTGCACCAACAGTCGTTGTGTTCGGGAAATCAGATACATATTTGTGTACTTTTCCTGCTGCAAGTGCATCCACCATTGCTTCTTCATCCACAAGCAGATCTCTTGCAAAGTTTAATACGATGGCAGTCGGTTTCATCATGGCGATCGCATCTGCGTTGATCATTTTCTTTGTGGAATCTAAAAGCGGTACATGGATCGTGATATAATCGCATTCACGGTAGATATCCTCTACATTGCTGATATGTTTGACACTTCTTGATAAGTTCCATGCAGCTGCAACGGAGATATACGGATCATAACCGTATACTTCCATTCCCATGTGAATTGCTGCATTGGCAACTAATACACCGATCGCACCAAGCCCGATGACACCTAATTTCTTTCCGGAGATCTCGGTTCCTGCAAAGTTCTTTTTCTGCTTTTCTGCAGTCTTTGCAATATTCTCATCGTTCTGGTTCTCTAAGCACCACTCGATACCGCCTACAATATCACGGGATGCATAGAGCATACCTGCAAACACGAGCTCTTTGACACCATTTGCATTTGCACCCGGTGTATTGAATACGACGATACCCTTTTCTGCACATTTATCAAGTGGAATATTGTTGACTCCGGCACCGGCTCTTGCGACTGCCTCTAAGGTATCCGGCAGTTCTAAATCATGCATTGCAGCACTTCTGACTAAAGCAGCCTGTGCATCTTTTAATTCATCTACTTTCTCATACTGATCGGAAAACAGATCCAGACCGACTGATGCGATCGGATTTAAGCAGTTATACTTAAACATTATGCATTCTCCTCCTCAAACTTCTTCATGAACTCTACTAACTTCTCAACGCCCTCTTTTGGCATAGCGTTGTAGATGGATGCTCTCATACCGCCAACGGTACGATGTCCTTTTAAATTTACAAATCCGGCTTCTGTTGCCTCTTTTACGAATTTTGCATCCAGGTCAGCATCTCCGGTTACGAATGGAACGTTCATCAGGGAACGGTCCTCCGGTACAACAGTTCCTTTGAATAATTTGCTCTGATCTAAGAAATCGTAAAGGATTTTTGCTTTTTCTTCATTGCGCTCTTTCATGACAGAAAGTCCGCCCATCTTCTTTAACCATTTGAATACTTTTCCGCAGATATAAATGCCGTAGCATGGCGGTGTATTGTAAAGAGAATCTGCATCTGCATGTGTTTTGTATTTTAACATGGTAGGTGTTCCCGGTAAGGTATCCTCTGTGATCAGATCCTCACGGATAATTACGATAACAACACCGGCAGGTCCGACATTCTTCTGAACACCGCCATAGATCACACCATATTTGGTAACATCTACAGGCTCTGACAAGAAGCAGGAAGATACGTCAGCGACCAATGTATGTCCTTTTGTATTCGGGAGTTTTTTGTATTTGGTTCCATAAATTGTGTTGTTCTCACAAATATATACATAATCAAGATCATCCGGAATATCAAGATCGGAGCAGTCCGGTATGTAAGAAAATGTCTTATCCTCGGAAGATGCAAGTTTGATTGCCTCACCGTAAATGGATGCTTCCTGATATGCTTTCTTTGCCCACTGACCTGTTACGATATAACCTGCTTTTTTATTTTTCATCAGGTTCATCGGGATCATGGCAAACTGCTGGGATGCTCCACCCTGTAAAAACAGGACTTTGTAATTATCTGGAATATTCATCAGGTCTCTTAAATCCTGCTCTGCCTCTTTGATGATATTGTCATATACTTTGGAACGGTGGCTCATCTCCATAACGGACATTCCGCTTCCTTTGTAATCCAACATTTCATCTGCTGCCTCTTTTAATACTTCCTCCGGTAATACAGCCGGTCCTGCAGAAAAATTATACACTCTGCTCATCTTAAACTTCCTCCTCTGATTTATGATTGTTGTTTTTTTGCTAAGTCTTCACCGGTAAATGAAGAACTGATTGCCTCTCCCGGTGCAACCATCGGCCACACCTTGTCATCACAGTTGATGATACAATCAATTAAAACCGGTACTTCTGATTCAAGTGCTTCCTTAAAAGCCTCTTTGAACTCTTCCTGGCTGGTCACGCGATATCCTTTCGCCCCCATTGCCTCTGCTAATTTTACAAAATCCACACCGTCGTCAAGAACAGTTGCGGAATAACGTTTTTCATAGAAAAGATCCTGCCACTGGCGAACCATTCCAAGTACATGATTGTTGACGATTACTTCTATCAACGGCAGCTTTTCGCGTGCTGCAGTTGCGATTTCATTCATGTTCATCCTGAAACAGCCGTCACCTGCAATATTGATCACCTGTTTATCCGGATTGCCGATCTGTGCACCGATCGCAGCTCCAAGTCCATAACCCATCGTTCCGAGTCCGCCGGATGATAAAAAGGTACGCGGGTTTTTGTATTTGTAATACTGTGCTGCCCACATCTGATGCTGTCCGACTTCTGTCACGATAACTGCATCTCCCTTTGTCGCACGGTAGATCTCCTCCATCAGATATGGACCACTGAGTCCCTCTTTCGGATAAGTGAGCGGATATTTTTTTTTCAAATCCATGATCTCCCCGATCCATTCCGGATGACTCTGTGCATCTAATTTTTCATTGACACGGATCAGAATTTCTTTTAAATCCCCGATCACACTGGCATCCACCTGGATATTTTTATTGATTTCTGCCGCATCCACATCAAACTGTAAAATTTTTGCCTGTGATGCAAATTTCTTAGCATTTCCAAGAACACGGTCTGAGAAACGGACACCAACTGCGATCAGAAGATCACACTCACTGACACCAAGGTTGGATGTCTTTGTTCCATGCATGCCGAGCATTCCGGTATAAAGATCATCTGTTCCGTCAAATGCTCCTTTTCCCATCAATGTATCACAGACCGGAGCATTTACTTTCCCTGCAAACTCTTTTAATTCTTCCGATGCACCGGAGATCACTGCACCGCCGCCGACAAAGATATACGGTTTCTTTGCCGCCTTTATCATGGAAACCGCTGTATCAACATCTTTTTCGCAGATTGTATCTGTGACCCTTGCGATCGGTTTCGGCTCCACCGAAGTGTATTCCGTCTTTGCCGCTGTGATATCTTTTGGGATATCCACTAAAACCGGTCCCGGACGTCCTGTCTGTGCGATCTTAAATGCACGCCGGATCGTATCTGCAAGTTTTGTAACATCCTTTACAATAAAGTTATGCTTTGTAATCGGCATTGTGATTCCCGCAATGTCGATCTCCTGAAAACTGTCTTTTCCAAGAAGCGGTACGGTAACGTTGCAGGTGATCGCAACAACCGGAACTGAATCCATATATGCGGTTGCGATTCCTGTCACAAGGTTCGTTGCACCAGGACCTGATGTTGCAAAACATACACCGACTTTTCCAGTACTTCTCGCATATCCGTCCGCTGCATGGGATGCTCCCTGCTCATGTGATGTCAGCACATGCCGGATTTCTCCCTGATGTTTATATAATTCATCATATACATTTAAAATGGCACCGCCCGGATAACCAAAAACTGTATCAACACCCTGTTCTTTCAGGCATTCGATCACGATCTGGGCACCTGTTAACTGCATATTATTCCTCCATTCCACTGCCATTCTCATCTGTTTTTAATTTCTACATCATCAGATGCGTCTTTTACAACATATGACTTTTCGAATGACAACTTTTGTATTTCTTTTTTATTTCTGTTCTTCCGGCAATGCTAAAATAGCACCTCTGTTGCCGGAAGTTACTAACGATGCATAGCGTTTCAGATAACCTGTCGTTACCTTTGGCTCTCTCGGCTGCCATTTTGCTTTTCTTGCTGCCATTTCTTCGTCTGAAACTGCAATCTCTAATTTCATCTCCGGAATATTGATACGGATGATATCGCCCTCTTCCACAAGTGCGATCGGTCCGCCGACTACTGCCTCCGGTGACACATGTCCGATGGAAGCTCCACGGCTTGCGCCGGAAAAACGTCCGTCTGTGATCAATGCTACGGATGAGCCAAGTCCCATACCTGCGATCGCTGAAGTTGGATTTAACATTTCACGCATACCAGGTCCACCTTTTGGTCCCTCGTAACGGATCACAACCACGTCACCGGCAACGATCTTACCGCCTTTGATCGCAGCAATCGCATCTTCCTCACAGTCAAATACTCTCGCCGGTCCCTCATGCACCATCATCTCATCACAGACTGCGGAACGTTTTACAACGCTTCCGTCCGGTGCAAGATTTCCTTTTAATACGGCAAGACCGCCTGTTTTACTGTATGGATTATCGACTGGTCTGATGACTTCCGGATTCTTATTTACCGCATTGGCAATATTTTCGCCGACTGTCTTTCCTGTCACAGTCATGCAATCTGTATTCAGTAAACCAATGTCTGCAAGTTCTTTCATAACGGCATAGACACCGCCTGCCTCGTTTAAGTCTTCCATATAAGTAGGACCTGCCGGAGCAAGATGGCAGAGGTTCGGTGTTTTTTCACTGATCGGGTTTGCAAATGCGATATCAAAATCGAATCCGATCTCATGTGCGATCGCCGGAAGATGCAACATACTGTTCGTAGAACAGCCTAATGCCATATCTACCGTCAATGCATTTAAAATGGCATCTTTTGTCATGATATCCCTTGGACGGATATTCTTGCGGTACATATCCATAACTGCCATACCTGCATGTTTTGCAAGTTTGATTCTTTCCGAATAAACTGCCGGAATTGTTCCGTTTCCACGAAGCCCCATGCCGAGTGCCTCTGTCAGACAGTTCATGGAATTTGCTGTGTACATACCGGAGCAGGAGCCACAGGTCGGACATACTTTTTCTTCGTATTCTCTTACATCATCCTCCGTCATGGTTCCTGCTGCATAGGAGCCTACTGCCTCGAACATAGAAGATAAACTTCTCTTTTTGCCCTGAACGTGTCCGGCAAGCATCGGTCCGCCGGATACAAATACGGTCGGAACATTGATACGCGCTGCCGCCATCAGAAGTCCCGGAACATTTTTATCACAGTTTGGCACCATGACAAGTGCATCAAACTGATGTGCAAGTGCCATACACTCGGTGGAATCTGCGATCAGATCCCTGGTTACAAGGGAATATTTCATTCCGATGTGTCCCATTGCAATTCCGTCACAGACTGCGATCGCCGGAAATACAACCGGAACTCCGCCTGCCTCTGCAACACCTAATTTTACTGCATTTACGATTTTATCAAGATTCATATGACCCGGTACGATCTCATTGTAGGAGCTTACGATACCGACCATCGGTTTATTCATTTCTTCTTCCGTGAAGCCTAATGCATTAAAAAGACTTCTGTGAGGTGCCTGCTGCATCCCTTTTTTTACATTATCGCTTTTCATGTTAAATCAAATCTCCCATTCTAATATCTATATTAAATTCGTTCGCAGATCAGATCTCCCATCTGTGCGGTGCCGACCTGTGTCACTGCGTTTCGTTTATCTTCTTCCTGCGGCATGATGTCGATGGTGCGGTAACCGTCTTTCAACACCTGTTTTACGGCTGCCTCGATGGCATCTGCCTCTTTGTCAAGGTCAAAGGTATAGCGGAGCATCATTGCTGCGCTTAAGATCGTCGCGATCGGGTTTGCGATACCTTTTCCTGCGATATCCGGTGCTGAACCGCCGCTCGGCTCATAGAGACCGAACTTCGTGTCGTTTAAGCTGGCGCTTGACAACATTCCGATGGAACCTGTTACCATGCTCGCCTCATCGGATAAGATATCACCAAACATATTTTCCGTTAAAATAACATCAAACTGTTTCGGATCTTTGACTAACTGCATTGCACAGTTGTCAACTAACATGTGCTCGTAGGTAACTTCCGGGTAATCCTTTGCCACTTCCTCGACCACTTTACGCCAAAGTCTTGAGGAATCCAGCACGTTTGCCTTGTCCACGCTCGTCACTTTTTTGCGGCGTTTCATGGCAATGTCAAATCCTCTCTTTGCGATCCTGCGGATCTCTGTCTCGCTGTAAGTCAGTGTATCTGTCGCAGTCATCACACCGTCAACTTCCTCGGTTTTTCGCGCACCGAAGTATAATCCTCCGGTCAGCTCACGCATGATCATCATATCAAATCCATCCCCAATAATATCATCGCGGAGCGGACATGCCTCTTTTAATTCTTCATATAAGTAAGCCGGTCTTAAATTTGCAAATAAATTCAGAGACTTTCTTAATTTTAATAATCCTGCCTCCGGTCTCAATTCCGGTGCTAATTTATACCACGGAGAGGTCGCTGTATTACCGCCGATGGAACCCATAAGCACTGCATCGGACGCTTTTGCTGCTGCGATTGCCTCATCTGTTAACGGCACGCCTGTCGCATCAATCGAACAGCCGCCCATCAAAATCGCTTCATATAGAAAACTGTGACCATACTTTGTTCCGATCTTGTCTAATACTTTTTTTGCCTCTGCCACGATCTCCGGTCCGATTCCGTCACCGGAAATCACGCCAATCTTACATTCCATGCTCTAATCCCTCTTTCTTTTCCCCTGTCAGATATGTGTAACTGATTTTTCGGCTGCCAGAAAGTATCCTGCTTTTCTGCACCATAGAATGCATACTCTGTGAACCTCCTGCTTTGTTATGAATAAAAAGAAAATCAGCGGCTGCTGTGTGCCCGCACTTTATCACATTACTAACAGACAGTATGTATAATGTCTATAATAATGTAATTTGGGAAACATTGCAACCTCTGATTCTATTTTTCTTTTTTATAATATTTATAACTGGGTATTATGAAAGAGCTTTCTTTTCATTACCTGGTTGTATACCATGGTATAGCTTAAGCGCTCATTACGGATAACAGACTGCGGAAGATTCCATCTTTCTGGATCAGTTCATCATAATTGCCGCGTTCGATGATGGCGCCTTTGGAAAATACCAGAATTTCATCATATTGTTTTAAGCTGTCTGCTTTTAACTGGTGTACGATATTTAAGATGGTCGTGTCTGACTGCAGGACGGTCTGTTCGATTTTTGCTGCCATGAGGCTGTCAAGACTGGATGTCGCTTCGTCTAAGATCATGACAGGAGTATTGCGGAGGAATGCCCTGGCTATGGCAATGCGCTGTTTTTCTCCGCCGGAGAGATTGGAACCGGATTCCTGTATGGTAAAATCAAGTCCCTTTTCGTTCAGGTAGTCTCCCATACCGGCACGGATTAATGCCTGTTTGATGTTCTCATCCGAATAGCTTTCATAAAGGGAAACATTGTCCCGCAGTGTGCCGTCTAACACGACGACATTCTGATGAATGAGTGCAATGCTGCGGTAGAGTTCTTTCTTCTGGATATCGCTGATGCTCTGGCTGCCAAAACGGATCTCTCCTTCAAAATGGTTATAATAATGCATCAGCACATACATAAAGGTACTCTTTCCACTTCCGCTGTTTCCGACGATCGCATATTTTTTGCCAGGTTCAAAAGTTACGCTTAAATTATGTAAGACCTCTTCGCCCTCCTCGTAGGAAAAACGTAGATTTTCCACTGAGATTGGCAGTGCTGTTTTTAACTTTTCCCCATGGTCTGCATCTTTCGGCAGGTTTAAGATATCCGTCACCCGCTTTAAAACCGGCTGGCTTGTCTTATAGTCTGCAAGCAGTTTTGAGATCCACTGGATCGGTGTCTGGATATAGTTCATAAGCTGTATGGTTGCGATCAGGATACCGACCGTAACGTAACCTTTTAAAACTAAAATCCCGGCAATTCCCATCATGCACACATCGATCAGGAAACCGACCCCGCCGGAGATGCTTCTTGACATGTTCTGCGTATTGCGAACGGAAAAATGCGTCCTTTCCACTTCCCAGTTACATTTTTCATAATCGGTAAGGATCTCCCGCTCCACATGATAGCTCTTGATGACCTCATAGCCGTTCCAGATGTTTTTCAGTTTTCCGTTGTACCAGTCAAGCACATGGATGTATGATTTCTGGCGCGCTGAAATCTGTTTTCCAAACAAAAACGGCACGATTAACGGCACCGCACAGAGCAGAATCGCCGAAAATGCCAGCCACGGTTCCATCTGGTACAACGTGACCGTCGCGATCAGAAATGTGAGGATCTGGATCACAATGTTTGGCAGACACAGAAAATATTTTTCATCGAGCATACCGATATCATTGTTTAAGATCGATGTATACTCCGCGCTCTTGTGCAGACGGTAACTGTCGAGATCCGTGCTCACAATACTTTTACAGATGTCTTGTCTCACATCCACTAAGACTTTCTGTGAAAACTTCATCTCAAAATAGGAGCCGACATAGCCGAATGCTGCATAACAGACAACGATCACCACCCCTGCAATGCTCGTATGTAACATTTTTTGTGCATCCATGGCGGACACTGCGTCGATCATTTTCTGCATATAGAGTGCAAATAAAACTGCGGCTATGGTTTTTAGGACAGCGAAAAATACCCACGCCATAAGGTGTACTTTGTGCTTTTTGAAATATTCATTCATTGTTATTCTCCTTGCAGTCCATATTTACTTGCAAATATTTTTCGCACATCTCTATAACATGATTTCCATTAATATTTTTTATTCTATCATAGACCATTTTTGCTATTTGGTATTCATTTTTTTCAATTAATATTGTAAATAATTGAAGAAGCTGCTCCTCATCCAATTTATTAATGTATTTTCTTGCTTGTACTAACTTATAGTTATATGAACATAAAATATTCTCAGACTCTATCGTTCCATTTAATGTGAACCGCGAATTTGAGCATCCACCCAAACACATATCCCCATACTTGCACTCACGACACAGCCCTTTCAAATCATCTCTTTTAAAATTTCTATTCCACAAAAATGAATCCTTAGAAAACCATATATCTCGCAATGATCCATCTCTGATATTTCCCTCTATCATTTTCTCATTTCTAATAGAAGTACATCCAACAATATCTCCATTTTGTAAAATACCAACTGATTTTTTTCCTGCCGAACATCCTGCCCAACAAGTATTCTGTTGCATACAAATTTGTTTTTTGTTGTAATAGCCTATTCCATCTGTCAGATGTATCTCTAATTGTCCTTCTTTCTTTTTATACGCAAAATCAATTATTTGTTCAATCATCCCTGGTTCAACAAATAATGTTTGTTGTTTAAGGAAATTACCCATTGGAAGTGTGATCTGTAGCTGCCAGAAATCAACCCCTATCTCCGAAAAGATATCATACATTTCGTCTAATTCTTCAATATTTTCATTGTTGATAGTAGTGGCTACCATTGTCTGTACACCATGATATTTTAATTTTTTTAACGCCAATAAATCTTTTTCAAAAGATCCCTCTTTTCTTATTTTATCATGAGTCTCTTTTACACCATCAATACTTATTGCACAAATTGCAATTCCAGCCTGTTTTATTTTTTCTACTAAATCATCCTCCACAAACCACCCATTAGAAATTATGTTTGTGTAAATTCCAGCTTTACTTAATTTTTCCGCAATCACATCCCAATCTTTTTTTGTAGTTGGTTCTCCTCCTGTAAGTGTAACAAATTTTACTCCCATATTGATCAACTCATCACAAACATGTAAACATTCCTTCGTCGTCATTTCATCCAAATACGGTTGCGCACATGAAGAACCACAATGTTGACATCTCATATTACAACCATGTGTCATTTCCCAAACAGCATATTCTAATTGATATTCTATTCTACTATTTTCCATTTCACATTCTCCTTATTTTTTTATATAAAAAATGTCTGAGCATAGAACCTTTTCTTCTACGCTCAGGCATTTTTACACACTATTTCTGTACAAATATTTACATATTTTTTTGTTGTTCATTCTGCGCAGATCTGCATACACCATAATCAACAGCATAACCTGACGCTGCTGCCTTGCTCTGCAATTGATTAAATTCTGATACAGAAACATATTCATCAAGTCCTAATCTTTCCATTACCTTTTCTAAATCTCTCATGGCATTCCTTTCATATTTTATATATCAACACTTAATAAGTGCTAATAACTTTTTTTACTGTAAATCACCTGTTGCAAAAAGACCATGTCAAAACCGGAAAAAAATTTTTTCTGGTTTTGACATGGTCTTTTTATAATATCTATAACATAATATATTTAAAATCTCAGATATGAGGTACATACATATGAAAAAAATATTACATTCCTTTCTCTTAATATTATGTCTCTTCACAATAAATACCAATCATTCTTTTTCTTTGATTGTTAATTCCTACACGCTTATCGCTGACAAGAGCTACCCTATCATCGATACCTATAGCTTGGATTATTCTATCTTCTCCCCAAACATTGTTTCATAAAGATCAGAAAACACCTTTTTATCTAATTCACCACTTGCTGCGGCGCTTACAAAATATGCCTGCTTATACTTTTTACGGCAATATTCTGCCTTTTCTTCTCCCTCCATTCCACTTTCAATCATCTCATTCATATTCCATGCCATTTCCCCTAAAACAAATGTCATTATCGGTGCATTTGCATATTTTCTCACTTTTGGCAAAATATATTCACACAATTCCATGGAATACCGATAGTTTCCAACTGCCCCATAATACTTTGAAAGATTTGCAGCAATACTAAGTTCTTCGATCTCCCATTCTGCCATATATCCTTCCCGCAGGCTGCGCAGCAGCATTTCACAGATTTTTATACTTTTAGGATACTCATCTATTCTGCCATATGCCACAGCCAGCCGCTTTAAAAGTGTAATCTCCTGTTCCCGGAAAGGATATATCACATCACTGTCAAGAAATTTTTTATACTGTGGTACAACTTCTTCTGCAAGCTCTTCTAATGCTTCCACAAGCTGTTCTGCTGTAATGCGCTGCATATAATAATCCAAAAAAGTACTTTCCCGGCGGATATATCTTTGTGTAGATGCGTCTTTTCCAACAAGTTTTTTCATCTGCTCCATATAAAAGTCTGCTTTTTCAAAATCATGCTTTGCCATAGCATCCTCAAAATATTCTCTTTCCTGTATCAGTTCCATATCCCTGCTGACACACACTGCATAATTTTTTTCTGTGATCTGATACATTTTCTCCATAAGTTGCCGATATGTATCACTTTTCACTTTATGTTTTCCGTTTTCAATTCTGGAAAGTGTTTCTACAGAACAGACACCCTCACTTAATTCTTCCTGTGTCATTTTCTTTGCAATTCTTGAAAGCCGTATCATATCACCAACATTATAATTTCCCATATGGCACCTCTTTCTACACTCTGTCACCCGTCGTTTTTATTTTTTGCACCAGTTCCACATTGTCCATGACAAGTGCCGTATAATAAGCCATCGTAAGTTCCACCTGACATTGTTTTTGATATTTCTGCTGCATGTCCTTGTTTCTCTGCATCAGCTCTTTTAACAGTCCTGCCTTCTTAAAATGCAATTCTGCCAGCCCACGCATCGTTCTGCTTTCTTTTACCAGTGTTAATGCCTGTTCAATATATTCCAGTTCCTTTTGTGCATCTCCTTTTTCTTCCTGTATGCTGGCAAGTTCTTTCAGAATGGACATTTCAGCCTGTTCCTTGATTTTTTTCGAATCATACTTTCTTATAAAAAGCAGCATTCTTTTCAATTCTGCCTCTTTCCATGAAATATCTTCCGAAAACTGAATCAGCCCCAAAAAAAGTTTTATCTCCATTTCACTGTATAAATCAGAAGTATTTTTCCTCTTTCCAAAAAAAGGTTTTGTCAAAAGTATCGCCTCATTTAATACAGCCTTGATTTCTTCTTTTGATGCACCACGTTTCTGTAACAGTTCTGCCTTTCCCCAGAGATAATATTGTTCATGAAGCACTTGTTTTTTTGGCATTACACTTTGATAACTCTGTAACAGTTTCTCCGCTGTATCCAGATTTTTCTCTTCTAAATTCCGATGGATATCTTTTCGTAACCGGAACAAGTTGTAATCTTTCTCATTCAATAACAATTCAAATTCAAGAACCTGCTTTCCTATTCTTGACAACAATGTCGCACTGACTAATGAATCCACCTCACGATATCCCTCTTCAATCCGGAACATCGTTGCTGGTGAACAAATTCCTTCACAAACCTGTGTCATGGACAATCCATACTTCTCCCGATAATACGACAATGCAATCCCTACCGTATTTAATTTCATCTTCTGCCCCTCTAAAACTTTTCTGTCAGGCAGCAGAATATAAATTCCATAAATATTCTACTCCTATAAAGAAAAACCTGTTATGTTTTCTCATCCACACATAACAGGCTTTCTGGTACTACACTTATTTCTCCATTGCTTCTTCCGGTTTCTCCACTGCGGAGATTGCAGCTTTCTGCATCGGGATACGGCAGTTCTTGTTGTTGCCGAACTCAACGATCACGGTATCATCTGCGATATCGATCACAGTACCGTAAAATCCGCTTGTTGTCAGTACGGTATCACCGACTGCAAGTTCTGACAGCATTGCATTTTTCTTCTTTGCTTCTTTCTGCTGCGGGCGGATCATGAAAAAGTACATGAAACCAAATAAAACTACTAACCAGATAATCATACCGCCCCAGCCTGCTGCTGTGGATGCGGATGAAGTGGATGCTAAAATTGACATCTTCTCAGTTCCTCCTAAATTTAATAGACATTACAATACATAATACACAAAATGGGCTTTTTAGACAAGCACTTTACCAAATTTTATGATTAATTTATTTTTAGCCGTTCTGTTTTTCTTTCTCGCGGTTGATCTGTCCCATACCGTACAGCTTTTCTTCCTTATAAGAATGGAATCTGCCCTCGTCGATAGCATCGCGGATCTCTTCCATCATCGTATTGTAAAAATACAAATTGTGGAGCACGCAGAGTCTCATGCCAAGCATTTCTTTTGCCTTTAACAGATGGCGCACATACGCCCTGCTGTAACGGCGGCAGGTCGGACATCCGCAGCCTTCCTCGATCGGACGCATATCTTTTTCATATTTCTGGTTAAACAGGTTAATTTTTCCCTGATTGGTATACACATGACCGTGGCGTCCATTTCTGGTCGGATATACACAGTCAAAGAAATCAACTCCGCGCTCTACCCCCTCTAAAATATTTGCCGGGGTGCCGACTCCCATCAGATAGGTTGGTTTGTGAAGTGGCAGATACGGAACGGTTTCATCTAAAATATGATACATTTCCTCATGCGTCTCGCCGACCGCAAGTCCACCGACTGCATAGCCGTCTAAATCCAGTTCTGAGATACGTTTTGCATGATCAATACGGATATCCGAATAGATAGCCCCCTGGTTGATTCCAAATAACATCTGATGACGGTTGACCGTTCCCTCCTCGGCATTCAACTGCTGCATTTTGGTTTTGCATCGCTCTAACCATCTGGTTGTCCGTGCCACGGAAGCCTCCACATAGCTGCGGTCTGCAAGTGCCGGGGCACATTCATCAAATGCCATCGCGATCGTGGAACCGAGGTTCGACTGGATCTGCATGCTCTCTTCCGGTCCCATGAAAATCTTTGCACCATCAATGTGGGAATGGAAATAGACGCCCTCCTCTTTGATCTTGCGCAGTCCGGCAAGGGAGAACACCTGAAATCCGCCGGAATCTGTGAGGATTGGACGATTCCACGACATGAATTTATGGAGTCCGCCGACTTCGCGGATCAGTTTATCCCCGGTGCGGACGTGCAGATGGTAGGTATTTGACAGTTCTACCTGGCATTTGATCTGCTCTAAGTCCTCGGTGGATACGGCACCTTTGATGGCCGCAACGGTGCCGACGTTCATGAATACCGGGGTTTGTATATCACCGTGGACGGTGTGAAGGATGCCGCGTTTGGCACGGCCTTCCTGTTTTAGTAGTTCGTACATTGTTTATAATCTCCTTTTTTCTTTATATGAAATGGGGGCGAAACTCTGGTAAAGGCTGTGAGCGCATGGAAAGCTTTCCATGCGAATTTACTGTTTTGGAGAGCTTCGCTTTGGCTGTTTTTACATGTATGAAAATATCATCTGTCTTTGCCGGATAATTGATCCAATAAATCAAAGTAGTTCTCGAAGGTTTTACGGCAGCAGGATGGGTTGTCTATCACGATTCCATCCACTTTCAAACCTAGGAGGGCAAATGACATGGCAACGCGGTGGTCTTCATAGGTTGACACAATGCCAGCGGACGGGATTCCTGGTTTTATTGTGATGGCATCCGGTTCTTCGGTACATGTGATTCCGCGTTTGGTCAGTTCCTCTGACATGGCATGGAGGCGGTCGCATTCCTGTCCACGGATATGTCCGATGTGGGTGATATGCACATCGGATTTGCAGAACGGTGCCATTGCAGCAAGAGTCAATGCCTGATCTGAAAAATCGTTCATATCGATCTCAATTCCTTTTAGTGTATCTTCAGCGGGTCCGGTCACTTCAATCCCGTCTGCTTTTTCTGTGACGGTACAGCCCATCTGTGCAAGCACATCCAAAAACTTCATATCGCCCTGGCTGTTGTCCTTATGCACATGTTTTACAAGTGTCCTGCCGCCTGTGATCGCAGCTGCCGCATAAAAATAACACGCTGCCGAAACATCCGGTTCGATCTGATAATGTTTTTTCTGATAGACGGCTTTCGGATCAATCCGATAATTTTTTCCGCCATATTTTACCTCCACACCCGCATCCGCTAACATTTTTCTTGTGATGCGGATATAGGAACCGTCTGTTTTCTCACTTGTGATGTGGATGTCTAATCCCTGCGGTATCATCGGTGAGATAAGCAAAAGTGCACTCAAAAACTGAGTGCTCTTGCTGATGTCAAGTGACAACTGCAGTGGGTTTCCATCTGCCTTTGACTGATCTGCGCCGGCTTTTGGATTTCTCCGTCCACAAATCTTCACCGGCAGATGCCCTTCTGTTTCCAGATAAGTGATATTCGCACCAACTCCGGTGAGCAGTGAAAATAACTCCTGCATCGGTCTTTTTTTCATCTGCTCTGAAGCTTCAATCGTATATTCCCCGTCGGAAAAACCAAGCATTGCCGTCAGAAAACGGGCGGCTGTCCCGGCACTTCCGACATTGATCACTGCCTGTTTCTTGGGAATATTTCCACCACAACCTAAAACAGTAACCGCCTTTTCCGACTCATTGATATCTACCATAAACCCCAAAGATACCAGACTCTTCAGAAAATGCCTTGAGTCATCAGAAAACAGCACTCCTTCTAACTTCACTTCACCATCCGATAAAGCTGCCATCAAAAGTGCACGGTTTGTCATGCTCTTAGATCCCGGCACATCCACCGTCCAGTCGACCGGTCTATCTAATCTTTTTACCTCATATTGTTCCTTCATATATTTTCATCCCTGCTATCAGTTTTCCTGCCTTTAAGCGCTTTTCCCATTTTAACATATTCCTGTTGTCACGAAAAGAGAAATCTTTTATAATGATTAAGATATATAATCTTATAATACACATTTTCAGGAGGAATATTTCATGGCTGGTTCATCATTCGGTACAATTTTTAAAATTACAACATGGGGCGAATCCCACGGGAAGGGACTCGGCGTTGTGGTGGATGGATGTCCTGCCGGACTGCCTCTTGATGAAAATGACATTCAGAAATTTTTAAACCGCAGGAAACCGGGTCAGTCAAAGTTTACCACCCCGCGGAAAGAAGATGACACAGTCGAGATTTTATCCGGCGTGTTTAAGGGAAAAACAACCGGTACGCCGATCTCTCTTGTCGTGTACAATCAGAACCAGAAATCCAAAGATTACAGTGAGATTGCGTCCTATTACCGTCCGGGACATGCGGACTATACTTTCGACCAGAAATACGGTTTCCGCGATTACCGCGGTGGCGGACGTTCCTCCGGGCGCGAGACGATCGGACGTGTTGCAGCCGGTGCGATCGCTGTCAAAATATTAAACCAGCTCGGCATCACATTTTTGACTTACACCCGTTCCATCGGGCCGATCAGTATTTCATCACAGAATTTTGATGCCGCACAGATCAATGAAAATCCGCTCTACATGCCGGATGCCGACGCTGCGGAAAACGCAGAAAATTATTTAAATGCCTGCATCGCCGAACAGAATTCCTCCGGTGGTGTTGTGGAATGTATCATCCAGGGTGTTCCCGCCGGACTTGGCGATCCTGTCTTTGAAAAATTAAATGCGAATCTCGCAAAAGCAGTCATGTCGATCGGTGCAGTAAAAGGTTTTGAGATCGGTGACGGATTTGACGTTGCGAAAGCAACCGGAAAAAACGATAACGACGCCTTCCGCATCGGCGCTGACGGCAGACCGGTCAAAACAACCAACCATGCCGGAGGTATTTTAGGCGGAATGAGCGACGGAAGTGACATTATCCTGCGCGCCGCGATCAAACCTACACCATCCATCTCTGCCCCCCAGCAGACTGTCAATAAAGATGGGGAAGAAATTGATGTGAGCATCAAAGGACGCCATGATCCGATCATCGTTCCACGCGCCGTGGTCGTTGTGGAGTCCATGGCTGCCGTAACTCTTGTGGATGCCCTTTTTACAAATATGAGCGCAAGGATGGATTCTCTTGAAATGTTTTATCAACACTAATACTTTATAATTCATAGGACGCAATTTCCTATGAAGATTAGGGTGTCAAAAGGTGGCTCACAACTTAGCTGCTGGCAAATTGCACAAAGCCGGGACTGTTTTTGTGACTTTAGTAGAAAATTAGTAAATCTTAGTATGCCTGTCTATTTACAGTAATGTTCTGCCACGGACGGCAGAACAAGGCTTCGCGAGCCATGGAAGGCTCGTTGAATGCCGTTTACGTCACTCTGTGAAAAACTGATTCAGGCATACTTAGTTTTTCTTATTTTCGGACAACGGAACAAAACAAGTTCGGTTTTGTGCAATTTGACAGACCCAAAATTGAAAACCACCTTTTGACACCCGAATCCTATGAATTATAAAATGCCGTCCATTCCTGGTCGGCATTTTTTGTTATTCTTATGTAAGTAAACTAAGTATCATCTGGGCAGTCTCTGTCAGTCCCGTCCCGTTATCCATACTTCTCTTTTGCATATAGCGATGAGCTTCCTCCTCTGTCAGGTTGTTACGTTCCATCAAGAGTGCTTTTGCTTCACTGATCAGATTCATCTCTTTCTCCGACCGCTCCTTCGGTTTTTGTCTTGCCTTTTTCCGTCTGCGTGTAATCGTGTATTCCATCATTTCAACGGTCTGGAGCAGTTCATTGATCTTTAGCGGTGTCGATAAACAGACCAGATTTTCCACATCACGCTCACCACAGTTTCCCGGTGATGCCACGAGCAGCATTTCAAACTGAGGGGGGAGATATTCATGTAATTCCGTATACATCATATCCACAAAACGGTAACCACATACCATGATCCCTCCGTCCAGTTCATTTGCATTCTGTAAAGCCTGGGCGCCTGTCGTGCAGACGGCATCCACATGATGACCGTTCTGCATCAGGATCTTTTTGATATTACGCGCAGTATCCTGTTTTGGAAATGCAACGATAATGTTTGTCAAATCTTTTCCCCTTCATTCCTATATCAGATTTTATACAGGTAATTATTGATCTCCCAATCGGAAACCTGCGCACGATAATCTGCCCATTCCGATTTTTTGGCCTCAATATATTTTTCCGTCGCGTGTCTGCCCAGCACGTTCTGTAAATATTCGTCTTTTTCAAATTCTGCAAGTGCCTCTCCAAGGTCAGCCGGAAGTTCCTCGATACCGAGTTTATTTTTCTGTGACATACGCATCTCAAAAACATTTTCCGTCACTGCTGCCGGCGGCTCAATCTGATTCCGGATACCATCAAGTCCTGCCTGTAAGCACACCGCAAGTGTCAAATACGGATTGGCTGCGGAATCCGGACATCTGAGTTCCACCCTTGTACCCTCGCCTCTTGTAACCGGAATACGGATGAGTGGGCTGCGGTTTGTCACAGACCATGCAATATAGATTGGTGCCTCATATCCCGGAACCAGACGCTTATAGGAATTGACAAGCGGATTGGTAATCGCCGCCATTCCTTTCATATGTTTCATCAGACCGCCGATAAACCAGTATGCTTCTTTGCTGAGTCCTAACTCGCCGTCCGGATCGTCAAAAATATTTTTTCCGTCCTTGCAGAGTGACATATTCACATGCATACCGGAACCGTTGATTCCAAATTTCGGCTTTGGCATAAAACTTGCAAACATTCCATGACGTTTTGCGATCGTTTTGACAGCCAGTTTAAATGTCATGATATTGTCTGCTGTTTTGACCGCCTCATCATAACGGAAATCGATCTCATGCTGTGCCGGTGCAACCTCATGATGGGAAGCTTCAATCTCATATCCCATATCCTCTAACGTCAGCACCATATCACGTCTCGCATTTTCACCAAGATCGATCGGTCCAAGATCAAAATATCCGGCACGCTCCGTGCTGATCGTGGTCGGCTGCCCATCCTCATCCTGATTAAACAGGAAAAATTCACATTCCGGTCCGACATCAAAACGATATCCCATCTGCGTTGCATCTTCCACTGCCTTCTTTAAGATATAACGTGGATCACCCTCAAAAGGTTTTCTGTCCGATGTATAAACATCACAGATGATCCTTGCAACCTTTCCCTGCTGCGGACGCCACGGGAAAATTACAAACGTGTCAAGATCCGGATACAGATACATATCCGACTCCTCGATACGGACAAATCCCTCAATGGACGAACCGTCAAACATACATTCATTACTTAATGCTTTCTCTAACTGACTGGACGTGATCGCCACATTCTTTAAAGTTCCAAACATATCCGTAAACTGCAGACGGATAAATTCCACATCCTCTTCCTCTACCATATTAAAAATATCCTGTTTCGTATACCTGCTCATCAAAAATCACTCCTTCTTCATATACTGCAACACTTTATCGTAAGCCATCGGCCCTCCAAATAAATCGAGTGCGCTTCCAATGGTCACATTCAATCTGTTATTCCCCAGTTTCTTCAGTTCCAAAAGGTCTTCAAAACTGCCAACGCCCCCGGCATAAGTGACCGGTATCTTTCCCCATTCGCCGAGCATCTTTACCAGTTCCTTTTCAATCCCTTTTGCTTTTCCTTCGACATCCACAGCATGGATCAAGAATTCATCACAATAGGATGAAAGTTCGTCCAATAGTACGGTGCTGACCTCTTCATCTGTAAACTCCTGCCATCGGTCTGTCACTATATAATAGGTATCTTCTTTTTTTCTGCAGCTTAAATCAAGCACTAAACGCTCCCGTCCCACTGCAGCATTTAAGCGTTTTAAATTATCATAATTGATCTTTCCATCCCGGAACACATACGAAGTAACGATCACATGACTCGCTCCGGCATCCAGAAACTCTTTTGCATTTTCCGCTGTAACTCCACCACCGATCTGAAGTCCGCCGGGATATGCCCGCAGTGCATGTTCTGCCTGTTCACGCGTCGCTTTGTAATACTCACTGCTCACCGGATTCAAAAGAATAATATGCCCTCCTTTGATTCCTTCTTTCTGATACAGCTTTGCAAAATAAGCGGCATCCTGCTCCGCCACAAAATTCTCCGTTGCCTGGTCTCCGGCATCCTTTAAACTTCCACCAACAATCTGTTTAACTTTTCCGTTATGGATGTCGATACAGGGACGAAACTCCATAATTTTCCCCCTTTTTCTTCTCTTCTTTTTTCACAGAATAACGTATTTTATCTGTGATGTTCTCTTTTATTTAGGTAAAAAATGGGCGACGTATGCCTGTGCTCTGGCCCCGTCGCCTAAAGCCATCATATCACACATCAAATCATTTGTGAACCATAATTTCTATAAGGTTTTTTCGCACGTTTTATTATTATTTCTAATATATATCTATTTTTATAAATTCACACTTATATCTCATTGACAGAGTATTTTTTTTTTGCTATGATACAGAAACTAATATATCTTTTTCATACAATTCAATAAGAAGAAAGTGAGGAAAATAAAATGGGAACAATTATTGGTGAAGGTATTACTTTTGATGATGTGTTATTAGTTCCACAGTATTCAGAAGTTACACCAAACATGATTGATCTGACAACGCATCTTACAAAAAAGGTCGTTTTAAATATTCCTATGATGAGCGCTGCCATGGATACCGTTACAGAACACAGAATGGCCATTGCAATGGCAAGACAGGGCGGTATCGGTATTATCCACAAAAACATGTCGATCCAGGCACAGGCCGATGAGGTAGATAAGGTAAAGCGTTCTGAAAATGGCGTTATCACGGATCCATTTTACCTTTCCCCGGATCATACATTACAGGATGCCGAAGATCTGATGCGCAAATTCCGCATCTCCGGTGTGCCGATCTGCGAAGGTGGCAAATTAGTCGGTATCATCACAAACCGTGATTTAAAATTTGAGACAGATTTTACCAAAAAGATCAGTGAAAGCATGACTTCCGAGAATCTGATCACAGCTCCGGAGGGCATCACTTTAGAGGAAGCAAAAAAGATCCTCGCAAAAGCAAGAAAAGAAAAACTTCCGATCGTAGATAAGGATTTTCACTTAAAAGGACTGATCACGATCAAAGATATTGAAAAACAGATCAAATATCCGCTCTCTGCCAAAGACGAGTTAGGCCGTCTGCTCTGCGGTGCCGGTGTCGGTATCACAGGAAATATGATGGAACGTGTAGAAGCTTTAGTAAAAGCGCATGTTGATGTGATCGTTGTTGACTCCGCACATGGACATTCCAAAAATATCTTAGAGGCAGTCAAAAAGATCAAAACTGCCTACCCGGATCTGCAGGTCATCGCAGGAAACGTTGCTACCGGTGATGCAACACGCGATCTGATCAAAGCAGGTGCTGACGCAGTCAAAGTCGGTATCGGACCTGGTTCTATCTGTACCACCCGTATCGTTGCAGGTATCGGTGTTCCTCAGGTTTCCGCTATCATGGACTGCTACAACGCTGCAAAAGAGTTCGGTGTTCCGATCATTGCAGATGGTGGTATCAAATATTCCGGAGACATGACAAAAGCTCTCGCTGCCGGTGCCAATGTATGTATGATGGGCAGCATGTTTGCAGGATGTGACGAAGCTCCGGGTACTTTTGAACTGTATCAGGGAAGAAAATACAAAGTATACCGCGGTATGGGATCTCTTGCAGCCATGGAAAACGGCAGTAAAGACCGTTACTTCCAGGAAGGAGCAAAGAAACTTGTTCCGGAAGGCGTTGAAGGACGTGTTGCATACAAAGGTTCCGTGGAAGACACTGTATTCCAGTTAGTCGGCGGTATCCGTTCCGGTATGGGTTACTGTGGCTGCCCGACCATCGAGGACTTAAAAGAGAAGAGCAAATTCGTTAAGATCTCCGCAGCAGCTCTCCGTGAGAGTCATCCACATGACATTCACATCACCAAAGAGGCTCCGAATTACAGTATTGACGAATAATCCTCTTTCCGATATAATATATGGTAAATTTTAAACATTCCGGTGCTATTTTTGTTATAGTGCCGGAAAATTTTATATTTTAATGAGGTGAAATTTCGTGGACGCAAGTGCCATATCACAGATTATTTTTCTAATTATTTTATTAATTTTCTCTGCTTTTTTTTCATCCGCAGAGACGGCTCTTACGACCGTAAATAAAATCCGGATGCGTACACTCGCAGATGACGGAAACAAACGCGCCGAACGGGTACTTCGTATTACAGACGACTCCCACAAGATGCTCAGCGCGATCTTAATCGGCAACAATATCGTCAATCTCTCCGCCTCCTCACTGGCAACCACGCTTGCAATCAAGCTTTGGGGCAGCGTCGGCGCAGGTATTGCAACCGGTATCCTTACGTTTCTGATCCTCGTCTTTGGTGAGATTTCTCCAAAAACTTTTGCGACACTTTATGCGGATCAGATTTCGATCGCCTATTCCGGTATTATCGGTTTTCTTATGAAAATACTGACTCCTGTGATTTTTCTGGTAAATCAGTTTTCCATGGGCTTTTTATTTTTACTGCATGTGGATCCAAAGGCAAACAACAATCAGATGACAGAGGAAGAACTCCGTACCATCGTGGATGTCAGCAAAGAAAACGGTGTCATCGAATCAGAAGAACATGAGATGATCAACAATCTGTTTGATTTTGGTGATGCGCAGGCAAAGGAAGTTATGATTCCAAGACCTGATATGACTTTTGCAAATGTAAATAATACTTATGACGAACTGATTGATATTTTTCAGGAAGACAAATTTACCAGACTTCCTGTCTATGAGGATACGACCGATAACGTCATCGGTATCCTGAACATGAAAGATCTTCTCCTCTGCAAGGACAAGGAGCATTTTTCCGTGCGGGATATCATGCGTGAACCTTATTTTACTTTTGAGCACAAAAATACCGCAGAACTTTTTATGGAGATGCGTAAGTCATCTATCTCCCTTGCAATCGTACTTGACGAGTACGGTGCAACTGCCGGTCTTATCACGCTTGAGGATCTCTTAGAGGAGATCGTGGGTGAGATCCGTGATGAATACGACACTGATGAAGAAGATCCGATCCTGCCGCTTAACGACCGCGAATTTATCGTTTCCGGTTCCACCAACCTGCAGGATCTCTGCGATGAGTTAGATCTTAATTTCAGTTCCGAAGATTATGATACGATCGGCGGATATCTGCTCGGTCTCTTAGATCATCTGCCGGAAAAAAATGAGATCATCATCACAGATGACAATGTGCTTCTCCGCGTCGAACAGATGGACAAAAACCGGATTGAAAAAGTTTACATAAAAAAACCGGACTTTCCACCGGATGAATCAGACAAACAATAAACAATAGAAAGAAACGGATATAAAAATACCGGCCTGCAGCCTCAGATTTTATCTGATTTTGCAAGCCGGTATTTTGTATCCTTCTTATTTCGGTTTTTATTCAATATCGCACAGATCGCTTCCTGCCTCAGAACGGAACCTGAATGTATCCTCTACTCCATGATAGGAAATGGAAAAACTTCCCTCCATATCCAGATAGGAATGTGCTGCTGCAACCGCATCTAAAAATTCTGCGATATTTTCCAGAAAACCTTCTGCACATTCCGGTGAACTGCACTCTTCTTCCTCTACCTTTTCGTCAATATACAGACGAAGCGTAAAATCATCCATGTCGCTCTCATTGTCCACTTCCGCTTTCTGTAAATAGGAATTGGTGCAATTCTTAAACAGATTGCTTACATAAGATGCCGTATAAGAAATCCGTGACTGCGAAATATCCTCCGCCTCTAAATATATCTTGTAACTGATTTTTAAACTGTTGTCTGCCATTTTCTCTTTCTCCCGTTTTTATTTATACTTATATCGCATTTTGTAAAATGGATCGGTATATTTTTGTTATTTCTTTGTAGTGACTGCTTTTACCTTAGACCAGCCCGAATAGATCTTTTTGGATTTTCCGTTCATTTTTACAGTCTTATAGGTGCGGACGCGTATGTAATATTTCTTTTTTGCTTTTAATTTTGTGACATCCAGTTTTACCTTTTTGGTATTATTGACATTCTTTGTCACAACCGACTTTTTGAATTTCGCATCCACTGCATATTGGATCTGGTAACCGCTTGTCTGTTTTGCCTGCTTCTTCCAGGACACCGAAAATGCTTTTTTCTTTGCCTTTACACCGGAAATAGCGGTTCCTTTCGGTATGATCTGGAATGTCTTCCGGTATTTTCCAGTGTAATCACCTTTCATTTCAATCGTGACCGTATAGATACCGGCATTTTTCCGCCCGGACGGCTTCTTTATTTTATAATCCGTTCCCTCTTTTAACTTCTTTCCAGCACTGTTTGTCACTTTTACCGCCGGCATATGGGACTTACCGTCATAAGTGTAGGAAGTCTTTGAGAGCTGAACCGTCTTTACTTTCAGAAGGGTTCGTACCGTTTCCGTCTTTCCACAGACGCTGCATTTCCGTTTCACTTTTCCGCTCTCTCTGTACTCACTCCACTTATGACCGGCTGCAGGAATTACTTTCTGTGCCACAAGCACTGTTTTACACACACTGCAATGACTTCCTTCCGTAAGACCGGTCGTCTCACAGGCTGCTGCTACCGCTGCATCTTTTACCGGTGTATGCCCTGTTGCCGGAATCACTGTCTGTTCTGTCAATATTTCCCCACAGACACTGCAGTGGCTTCCCTCTGTGAGACCGGTCGTCTCACAGGATGCTGCTACCGCTGCATCTGTCACAATTGTATGACCTTCTATCGGGATTTTTCCAGGATCTGTCTGCGTAGCTCCACTATCTAATGTACATACCGGCAAATACCCCTCCCAATAATCTTCTTCTGTATGACATGTTTTCGACCAGCTGCTGTATGTATCATAAAACTCATCACTTTTCACAAAAAAATTATAATAATAACCATCACTCTGGTCATCCCATGTACAATCCACATTATACCAGGAGCTACATATTTTTACTTTATTCCATTCATGGTTGGAACTCGTCACCACCGCCGTATCGATTCCTGAGCCATTGCACATCATTGCAAATGACTGGGCATATCCGGCACAGACAGTCTTATCCGTACAGAAAACGCTGTACACAGACTGTGAATATTCTGTACTCTCCGTTGCAAAATCGCTATTCACAAGAGCCTGATTATAATACACTTTTTCACAGATCAGATCATGTATCTTTTTAACCTTTTCATAATCTTTACTGCATTGATCGATCTGCTCCTGCCAGGCATCCACCTGTTCCTTTACTTTTTCCGTCTTTTCCATCCGGTCTGTACCGTTTTCAAACGCAGGATAAATACCGAATACCAGAGAAATTGTATCATTTGAATATGAAATTGTATAAACTGTCGCATTCAAAAAATAATATTGTGGATTTGAATACCGAAACATCAACAGTACATTTTTCTGCTGTGCCTTCGCAAGTGTGCTTCCAGAAATTGCCTGCATCCGATATGCCCCCGACTTTGTCGTCACAGCATCCGTTTCCGTCGTCAGGTACTTTTCACAGATGACATCTAAGGCATTCCAGTACGCTTTTTCTTCGTCCGATAACTGATCATAAAAGTAATCGCTTCCATACTTGTTCCAGTCGTCCGCTGCTATGTCTGCCGTTCGAAGCAAAGACTGTTCGGCAATATCACTTTCTTCTATGGATTCATAATCCTCGTCAGCCGCCTCTTCGGTTTCTTCCTCAAATAAAAGCCGTCCTGTCGGCAATTCCATATCCGTTAGGACTTCATCCGCATAAATGCTGTTTTTTTTTTCTGAAAATGCAAATATCAGACTGCAAAAAATTACCGTCAATATTTCTATTTTTAATTTTGCTCTTTTCATAACATCCTTATCCTTACCTGCCGCTCATTTATCAGTCACAATCTTCTTCCCTGATTTTAAGAAAACTGTTCATTTTTCATGGCACTTTATGTCCATTATACCTTCCCGCTCGTCATCAAACAAGTCTTATCCACCATATCCTTTGTATTTTTCCCCGATCTTTTCTGTCAGGATTCTGCGATCAGTTCCGAAAGCGGTGCAAATGTATATCCCATCTCCTCCCATTTGGTCAAAAGTTCATCTAAGATCTCCCCATTCGTCTTTGAAGTGCTGTGCAGCAAAACGATTGCTCCCGGATGGATCCTGGTCAGCAGTTTATCAAATGCTTCCTCCTTCGTCGGCTGGTTATCGACATTCCAGTCCACATAGGCAAGGCTCCAGAAAAATGTATTGTATCCGAGTTCTTTTGCCATCTTTAGATTTTCCGTGCTGTATTTTCCCTGTGGCGGACGGTAATATTTGATCATTTCTTTGCCCGTGATCGACTGGTATAACGATGCGACATCATCGATTTCCTTTTGGAATGAAACCAGCTCCGATATGGATGACATATCCGGGTGATGATAAGTATGATTGCCAACGGCATGCCCCTCTTCCTCCATGCGCTTTACGATATCCGGCGCTGACTCAAGGAAATGTCCCACGACAAAAAAGGTCGCTTTTGCATTGTGTTTCTTTAATGCATCCAGGATCGGTTCTGTATTTCCATTTTCATACCCGCAGTCAAAGGTCAGGTAAATTGTCTTTTTATTTTTATCGCCCACATACCATGCGTTGTATTTTTTTAATTCATCCGCTGTCACATTGCCGGTCGGCTGGGTTCCCTCCGCTCCAAAGCCCAGTCCCCAGTTATCTGCCTGATTCTGGACAGACACTGTCTCCACTGTTTTTTTCATCTGCTGTTTCTGCAGCGAACCTGCGCCCCAGCCTAAAAAGAACATAAAAACAAACAGTGCCGTCACTTTTAAAATTTTCTTTTTGTTATGGTTCATGTTTTTCCCTTCCATCCCGATTATTGATATTGCATAACATCTACGCATCGCAATCATGCATGAATGCTATACTTTACAATATTTCTTTTTGTATTCTATGTGGGAAGGCGCATGTACCATGCCCGGAAATATTGATCTGGAAAATCTGTTACAAAAAAAGTACTGTATACTGACATTTTTCTTTTTTGTCATATACAGTACTTTTTCTTTTCTATCTATTTATCTGTATTCATTTAAAACTTTCCGCCCAGATTCTCTTCTCCGTACTTACTCATAGCGCAATGCATCGATGACTTCCATCTTTGAAGCCTTGTTTGCCGGGTAATATCCGAAGAATACACCGGTCAGCATAGAGAAGAACAGTGAAAGCATGATCGCCGTTACAGAAGGATGCACCGTCATAATAATATAATTTGCATACTGAGAGTACATATTCTGAATGACAAATCCTGCCACTTTTCCAAGCAGTGCCCCGATTCCTATACCAATCAGTATACCGATGATACCTCCGATCAGACAAAGCATGATCGCCTCTATGACAAACTGCATACGGATGGTACGTCTTTTGGCACCAAGCGCCATACGGACACCGATCTCTCTTGTACGCTCCGTGATGGACACCAGCATGATATTCATAACGCCGACACCACCCACGATCAGTGAAATCGCTGCAATACCGGAAACCGCGATCGTGATCACGTTGAGTACCGTATTGATCATGCCAAGATCAGATGCCATATTGTATGCACTGACGTGGAAATTTTTGTTGTTTGCATACATCTCATCAAAATAAGATAAAACATCCGTTGTTGCCTGATTGACATCTGCAAGAGGATCGATCATAAGATTAAAATAATCATAACCAGTCCTGTCAGTCCCCTGCAGTTTAAAACAGGTCTGAAGAGGGATCATCAATTCTGTTACACGGTCTTTTTCCGGTATGGACGTGTCCACTTTTCCAAATAATGCTTGGTTATATACATAAACGCCAACTACAACAAAATCAAAAATTCCGCCATCCGATGTTGCAACAGAAAGTGTTTCACCGATCGGATCTTTACCTGCAAAGTATCTCTCTGCCATCGTATCTGCAATCAGGCATACTCTCTTTTTCCCCTGATTATCTGCCTTTGTCAGATTTCTTCCGGCATGCATTTCCAGTTTCATATACTCTAAATATTCCGGTGTGATACCATCAATATTGACATTTGCATAATTCTTGGAATCAGCATCATCTTTAATGGTTCCTGAACCAAGATAGTTCTGTGCTGCAACACCTGTTACCTCATCCGGATATTTTTCAATCAATCCATCGATCATATCCTGTGTGACATAATCGCTGTCTGTCATATCCGGCTGTTCCCAGGTAGCCCAGTCTTCATCATTTTCTGGATAACGTGCCTCGACATACGCCTGTACCATATTTCCACCAAGTGAATTCATGGTTGCCGTCAGCGTACTCTGTATGGAACCACCGATCGTCGTGATAATGATCACCGAACTGATACCGATGATGATTCCAAGCATCGTCAGAAGCGAACGCATCTTGTTGCTGGAAATACTCGTGATTGCCTCTTTGATATTTTCCCAAAACATTAATGTTCACCTCCATTATCTGCCACGATCTGTCCATCTAACAGAGTAACGATACGCTCTGTCTCCTGCGCGAGTTCCTGGGAGTGTGTGATCAGAACAATTGTTTTTCCCTGCTCCTCATGAAGCTTATGGAATAAGTCCATGACCATATGTCCTGTCTTAGAATCAAGTGCTCCGGTCGGCTCATCCGCAAGAATGATCGCCGGATCATTGATCATTGCCCTTGCAATTGCAACACGCTGTTTCTGACCACCGGAAAGCTCATTCGGTCTGTGATCCGCACGGTCTTCCATTCCTACCATTTTAAGCATTTCCATGGCATGTTCTTTTCCGTTTTTGGAATGTTCTTCTCCATATAGTAATGGAACCATAACATTTTTTAATGCATTGGCTCTCGGAAGGAGATTAAAGTTCTGAAATACAAAACCAATCCTGCGGTTTCTGATCGCACTCCGTACTTCATCCGACATTCCATTGACATCCTGTCCCTCCAGATAATAATCTCCCTGTGTCTGGCGGTCGAGGACTCCTATAATATTCATAAGTGTACTCTTACCGGAACCGGATTCACCGACGATGGAAACAAATTCCCCTTTATTTACGGTAAGGTTGATTCCATGTAAAATTTCAAGTTCATTTGGTTTTCCCAAATAATATGTCTTAACGATATTTTCCATTCGGATTACTGGTTCACTCACTACTCATTTCCCTCCACGCTGGTGCTCATACCTTCTGCATCTGAGGTTTCATCTGTAGATGCGCCTGTTCCCATATCCTGCTCGGAATACATCTGTTCCGGTGTAAACTGCTGTCCTTCTGTCACCGTTCCGGAGTAATCATAAATTAATTTATCTCCTTCTGCCAGATCTCCACCGGTTACTTCCGTATAGTAATCTACTTCTTCACCAACTGTGATATTCTTCTTCACCGCTGTAGCAGAACCGTCTGCATTTGCCTCTGCAACAAGTACGTATGTATTTCCGTCATCATCCGTCTTGACAAGATCATAAGGAATCGCTAATACTTCACCTTTTTCCTTGATCATGACTTTTGCTTTTACTTCCATACCGACAAGTAATTCTTTGTTATCTAAAGATATCTCTACGGAATATCCTCCGGATGTTGTCTGTCCGTCAGATCCCGTGGACTGTCCTTTGACACGTACCACTCTGGTCACAGTTCCATTAATGGTCTCATCTCCCATGGCATCCGCTGTTACAGTTGCTTTCATTCCCTCTTCAATCTTTAAAATATCAGCTTCTTCCACAGTTGCCACCATTTTTAAAGAACTAGTATCTTCGATCGTTACAAGTGGTGTTTTTGAATCTGCATTAACATCTCCGACAGAAACATTGACTGCCGTCACAACTCCACCGCAAGGTGCTGTAATATTGCAATCTTCTAACTGTTCTTTTAAATCTGTCAGTTTATCTTTGGAAGATGAATCCGATCCTTTATACTTGTCAAGTTCTACCGCACGCTGTGCATCCTCGATCGTACGGTTCGTGGTCTCTAATACTTTCTGGTAATCTTCCTCAGCAGTAGTAACTGCTTTCTGTGCAGCTAACAAAGACTGAAATTCTGCATCCGATTTATCTTCACTCTTATCCCACATAATACTCTGTGCGTTATAAGCATCCTTTGCATCATCAATTGCTTTCTGTGCAGCTGCAAGCTGTGTCTGCTGATCTTCTTTTGCACGACTGACTGTTTCTGCTGTCTGCTGTGAATTAATACTGTCTGTCGCATTTGTATCAGACATATTTTTTTCGAGATCCGCAATCTGATCCTGAATCGTAGAGGAATCTAATGTACATAATACATCTCCCTCTTTTACAATATCTCCGACCTGAACATTAACTGCTGTGATTTCTGCTAACGCTTTTGAAGTTGCATTATTCTTCGTGATACCCGATACAGTACCTTTTAATGAAATCGTATCAGATAAATCTCTCTTCTGTACCGGCTCCACCTCTACTGTATTGACTGCTGTTGCTACCTGGCTTGTCATTTTCTTTACTGAACTTCCAATGATCGCAGCTACAACGACCAGAACCACAAGCACAATAATAACTACTTTTTTCTTTCCCTTTTTCGGTTTTGTCTTGTCACCCATTTTTATTTCTCCCTTTTCTTAATTCGATTTACGGTGATTGTATCATTATCCTTTTGTCAAAAAAAGGCACTTAAGCAAATATTAAGAAATCTTAAGTTTTCCATCCGTAAATCTTTCATTTTTGTATTACTGTAATAATACAGTGGTTTTGTTGGAGTGTCAAGACATTTTTCGTATTTGGTATAATTTTGCATACCAGTTTTCCCTGTCTTTTAGAATCTACCGTATTCTTTCATCGTATCATGTGCAAAACCGTCACATGATCCAATTCACCGTTCGTCAATCATGCAAGCATGTTGACTCACTTGCGTTCATTATATCCCGGAAACAGAGCATCATTTCCCGTGTCAGACTAAGTCCCTCCGGATCATCCGGGACATCCTCAAAATCAACCCATTCTGCGCAGGCAAGTTCCTCCTCATCCAGTCTCATCGCATCTCCCTCATCATCCAGTTCACAAAAATAGCCAAGAAGAAGATTGCTGTCAAATCCCCAAGGCTGACTCTTGTAATAACGGATATTTTTTACGGAAAGCCCAACCTCTTCCTTCACTTCCCTCGCCACCGTTTCCTCCGCAGTTTCACCGATTTCGGTAAATCCGGCAATCAGTGCATATCTTTTATATTCACGGTTTGCATATTTTGTCATGAGGATTTTTCTGCCGTTTGTCACGCCCACGATCACTGCCGGTGCTATTTTGGGGAAAACCATGTTGTTACAGTCCGGACATGAAAGCATCCGGAGTTTTTCACTATGTACCAGTTTATGCCCACATCTCCCACAATAAACATTATCGCGGTACCAGACATACAGATGCCATGCGGTCGCAGCTGCAAGCACCCGCTCTTTCGGCTGCATGGTGCGTGTCTCAAACATTTTATAGTATACAAATCCCGGCACCTCTATCCCTTCCCCCGGATCTGTCAGAAAATAATCATCCTCCCCGATGGAAAAAAGATAAACGCATACAGGGATTTCCTTTCCCATCCCACGACAGATTTCAGAAAGTTCTTTATAGGTCAGATAACACACCTGACCATCATTTTTTGCCAGAATACGGTTATCTTTAAAGATCATAAGAAAACTGTCTGCCTGTGGTACCTTTTTGTGATATTCATTACTAAGATGCATCGGAAATATATCCTGAATCATTGTATTTTTCTCCTTTATCTGCATTTATTCTGACAGAACCTGAAACAAATCACACCTAAAATCTAATCTTCTTTGTGCCATCATTCAAAAAACGGATGATATTTCGCTTTGAAATACCATCCGGCCTGTCATATTATTTAACCTTTTTTAATATGTTTATGTGTAAACAGATGATCCTGACAATATTCATAATTGCCGTCACACTTTGAACAGAAACGGAACTCTAAATTCGGATCATCAAGTTCTGTCCTGCCACAAATCGCACATTTGTGCTTGGTAATGCCGGAACCCGGTCTGGGTTGACGCATCTGGGACTTGAACTGCTGTCTCCTGTGTATTTCATGCGGCGAATAACGTTTGAAATTCCGCGTTGAAAAGAAGAAAATGATAAAATTGAGCAGGGACATAAAGACTGCCACTCTGCCGGCCCATCCACTGACAATAAACTCATAAAGCGTCAGTACCGCATAAACAATCGCCATCCATTTCATCTTGATTGGGATAATGAAGTAAAGCATTACCTGCATATCCGGATACATCACGGCAAATGCAAGAAAAATGGACATATTGATATAGTTTGTGGAAAATCCCGACGCAATCGAATAAGATAACTGTGCCGCCAGTGCAGGCATCTGCGAAATTACAGATGCATTCATTGCATAATAAATACCGTACAGAACAAATGCACCGATCACGGTAAATATCATTCCACCGAAAATATAGACATTAAACCGGAAGGTTCCCCAGGTACGTTCCAGTGCCATGCCAAGCTGGTAATAAAACAATGCCATGATCAGTAAGAAGATCAGATTGGACTCTGTCGGCATAAACACCCATGTCACCAGTCTCCAGATCTGTCCATGTAAAATATGATAGGGACTGAGTGTCAGATAGCTTAAAATACCAGGCGATACGGTTCCGAATACATAGCCGATCGTATAGGCTCCGATCAGCCATATAATAAGGTTTGGAACAGCGTAACGACCAATTTTACGTTCTAATTTATTTAACCAGTTCATCGGATAAAACCCTAACCTTTCTTTGAAAACACTACTTTTTTCAGTATATCCGTATGCCTGTGCTTTGTCAATCCAGGCTGATTTTATTCATAAAAAGTTTATATTTTTCCCCGATTTGCACATTGTCTTTTGTAAAATCATGTCATATAATGTACTTTGCTTGGCTTTTGCCCGGCATTCTTTTTAATAAGAAGAAACAGCCACTTTATTTATATATTATCCGGATTTTCCGGAGTTACTGACTGGAGGAAATTATGGAAAATAATACGCTTCACAAACTTGGAATTGATATCGGTTCTACCACCGTAAAGGTTGCTGTGCTCGACGAGCATGACAATCTGCTCTTTTCCGATTATGAAAGACATTTTGCCAACATACGGGAAACGCTTTCTTCTCTGATCCAGAAAGCATTCGATCAGCTCGGTGACCGGAAGGTTGCTCCAATGATCACCGGTTCCGGCGGACTTACACTTGCAAAGCACTTAGATGTTCCTTTCGTACAGGAAGTTATCTCTGTGTCTACCGCCTTACAGCACTATGCTCCACAGACAGACGTTGCGATCGAGCTCGGCGGTGAAGACGCAAAAATTATTTATTTTGAGGGCGGTAACGTTGAACAGCGTATGAACGGTATCTGCGCAGGCGGTACCGGTTCTTTTATTGACCAGATGGCTTCCCTGATTCAGACAGATGCCTCCGGTCTGAATGAATATGCGAAAAATTACAAAGCAATCTACCCGATTGCAGCCCGCTGCGGTGTTTTTGCCAAAACAGACATCCAGCCTCTGATCAACGAAGGTGCCACAAGAGAGGATCTCTCTGCTTCTATTTTCCAGGCGGTGGTAAACCAGACGATCAGTGGTCTTGCCTGTGGTAAGCCGATCCGCGGCCACGTTGCATTCTTAGGTGGTCCGCTCCACTTTTTATCTGAGTTAAAAGTTGCATTTATCCGCACCTTAAACTTAGATGATGAGCATGCGATCACGCCGGACAATTCGCACCTTTATGCAGCGATCGGTTCTGCCTTAAACTGCAAACCGGAACAGAATACCACTCTCTCTTCCATGCTTGAGAAATTAAACTCTGATATACATATGGAATTCGAGGTAGCACGTCTTGATCCGTTATTTAAATATCAGGCAGAATACGATACCTTCCGTGCCCGCCACGACGGACACAATGTAAAGACAGGTGATCTTTCCACCTACGAAGGCAACTGTTATCTCGGTATCGACGCCGGTTCCACAACAACAAAGATCGCTCTCGTCGGCGAGGACGGTTCCCTGTTGTATTCATTTTACAGCAACAACAACGGAAGCCCGCTTTCCACTGCGATCCGTTCCATCAAGGAGATCTATGAAAAACTTCCGGCAAATGCACATATCGTACACTCCTGCTCTACCGGTTACGGTGAAGCTCTCTTAAAAGCAGCGCTGATGTTAGACGATGGTGAAGTAGAAACGGTAGCACATTATTATGCAGCGGCATTTTTTGATCCTGAGGTAGACTGTATCTTAGACATCGGTGGTCAGGATATGAAATGTATCAAGATCAAGAACCAGACGGTAGACAGTGTACAGTTAAACGAAGCCTGTTCTTCCGGCTGTGGTTCTTTTATCGAAACATTTGCAAAATCCTTAAACTTTTCTGTACAGGACTTCGCAAAAGAAGCTTTATTTGCCAAAAATCCGATTGATCTTGGAACACGCTGTACTGTATTCATGAACTCTAAAGTAAAGCAGGCACAGAAAGAAGGAGCTTCCGTAGCAGATATCTCTGCCGGACTTGCCTACTCCGTCATTAAAAATGCTTTATTTAAGGTTATCAAACTCTCCGATGCAAGTGAGCTCGGAAAAAATATCGTCGTACAGGGTGGTACTTTTTACAATGATGCCGTGCTCCGCAGTTTTGAAAAGATTTCCGGCTGTGAATGTGTCCGTCCGGATATCGCAGGTATCATGGGTGCTTTCGGAGCTGCTCTCATCGCAAGAGAACGTCATGAAGCTGACTATCAGACAACGATGCTTTCCATCGACGAGATCAATGCATTAACTTTTGATACCAAACTTGCAAGATGTCAGGGTTGTACCAACCACTGTCTGCTGACGATCAACCGTTTCTCCGGAAACCGCCAGTATATCACGGGAAACCGCTGTGAGCGCGGTGTCGGCGGCGTAAAAAACAAAGAAAATATTCCGAACTTATTTGAATACAAGAATAAACGCTTATTCGACTACCCTTCCTTAAAGCCGGAAGAAGCCCTGCGTGGAACGGTAGGTATCCCAAGAGTTTTAAATATGTACGAGAATTTCCCGTTCTGGGCTACTTTTTTCAAAAAACTCGGATTTTCCGTTGTACTGTCACCACAGTCCACCAGAAAAATCTATGAGCTCGGCATTGACTCAATTCCAAGTGAATCCGAGTGTTATCCGGCAAAACTTGCACATGGACATGTGACCTGGCTGATCCATCAGAATGTAGACTTTATTTTCTACCCATGTGTACCTTATGAGCGCAATGAATTTCCGGATTCCAACAACCATTACAACTGCCCGATCGTAACCTCCTACGCGGAAAATATCAAAAATAACGTGGAAGATATCACTTCCGGCAAGGTACGTTTTTATAATCCATTCATGGCATTTACCAGCGAAGAAACTTTATCTTCCCAGCTTGTAAAAACCTTTGGTGCACCGGAATTTGCCATCCCGGAATCAGAGATCCGTGACGCTGTTTCCGAAGGTTACAAAGAACTTGCTGTTGTCCGCATGGAAATGCAGAAAAAAGGTGAAGAAGTCTTAGCTTATATGGAGAAAACCGGCAAACGCGGTATTGTATTAGCAGGACGTCCATACCATGTTGACCCTGAGATCAACCACGGTATCCCGGAACTGATCAATTCCTATGGTATTGCCGTACTGACTGAGGACTCCGTTTCTCACCTTCATCAAGTGGAACGCCCTCTGATCGTTATGGATCAGTGGATGTATCATTCCCGTCTGTATGCGGCTGCAAACTTTGTAAAAACCAGGGATGACCTTGATCTGATCCAGTTGAACTCCTTCGGTTGTGGCTTAGACGCAGTTACCACCGACGCAGTCAACGACATCCTGACAAAATCAGGCAAGATCTACACATGCTTAAAGATTGATGAGGTTAACAACTTAGGTGCTGCAAGGATTCGTATCCGTTCCCTGCTCTCCGCCATCCGTGTGCGTGAGAAGAAACAGACAAAACGGACAATTATTCCTTCCAACTATAACAGAGTTGTTTTCACGGAAGAAATGCGTAAAAATTATACAATTCTCTGTCCGCAGATGTCACCGATCCACTTTGAGCTGTTAGAACCTGCATTCTGTGCAGCCGGTTATAACCTGGTGGTACCGGATGTTCCAAGCCGCACCTGTGTGGATGTCGGATTAAAATATGTAAATAATGATGCCTGCTATCCGTCACTGATTGTGGTCGGACAGCTTATGAGTGCTGTTATGTCCGGAAATTATGACATGAACAAAACCGCGATCCTGATCTCGCAGACCGGCGGAGGCTGTCGTGCCAGCAACTACATCGGTTTTATCCGTCGTGCTCTTGAAAAAGCAGGATATCCGAATGTACCGGTAATCTCCATCAACTTAAGCGGACTTGAAAGCAATCCTGGCTTTAAACTGACGCCTTCACTGATCCAGCACGGACTATATGCATTAGAGTTTGGCGATATTTTCCTTCGCTGTCTGTACCGCACACGTCCTTATGAAGCAGTAAAAGGATCTGCGAATGCACTGCATGAGAAATGGAAAAAAGAAGTAATCTCCTTTATCACACAAGATAAACTGTTGTCCCACCGCAAATTTAAGCAGATGTGCCGTCAGATCATCCGCGATTTTGACAACCTTGACCGTGTAGATGTGAAAAAACCGCGTGTCGGCGTCGTTGGAGAGATCTTAGTAAAATTCCATCCTGCTGCAAACAACGATTTAGTCGGATTGTTAGAATCCGAAGGCGCAGAAGCTGTCGTGCCGGATCTGACCGACTTCCTGCTCTACTGCTTCTATAACACCGGATTTAAGGCTGACAACCTCGGTTTCAGCAAAAAGTCCAAACGCATTGGACGACTTGGCATCAATTTCTTTGAATGGTTAAGAAGCGCTGCCAGAGATGAATTTGAAAAGAGTAAGCATTTTGATCCGCCTGCTCATATCGACGATCTTGCAAATTATGCAAGAGATATCGTATCCGAAGGTAACCAGACCGGTGAAGGATGGTTCTTAACCGGCGAGATGATGGAGCTGATCCACAGTGGTACACCAAACATCGTCTGTACACAGCCATTTGCCTGCCTGCCGAACCACGTTGTAGGAAAAGGTGTTATCAAAGAGCTGCGCCACCGTTTCCCGGAATCAAATATCGTTGCCATTGACTACGATCCGGGTGCAAGTGAAGTAAACCAGTTGAACCGTATCAAACTGATGCTCTCAACTGCAAACAAAAATCTTGCAAAGCAATCTTTATAAATCACACACAGATTTATCATCATGCATTACCGTTTTCACAGCCGCGCTTATAGGGTGCGGCTGTTTTTCTTTTGTGTCTCTGTAAATATTATTTCCAGACAGCATAATAATTCCGGTTCTGTTCGACCGGCTGTGAAAAATCTGCCTCATATCCCTTGTCGTCCTGCCAGCCTGCGAACTCCCTGTCTTTGTATTCCGGCACTGCTGGTGCACTGATCGTATCTCCTTCCGTCACACAGTACTTTTTATAACATTCACTGTTATCTGCATCTTTATAAAACTGTACATAATATTTCTGAATTTCTACTATTTGCAACTTGTCTGCCAATACAGTCCGGCTGCATTTCACAGTACCGGTTTTTCCATTCGGATGCATAAACGTTCTATCTACTCCCACAGAAAATAGTCCCTTCTCCTTATCAGCTCCCATGATCCGCATTACAATACCGGTTTGGGCATCCAGCTCCTTTGCAATCTGTTCTGTCACATCCGCGGTAAATTCCTGATTATCGGCTACATTATACAACTGTTTTATCTTTACATTACAAAGTATATTTTCTACAACCGCCGGGAGCTGGCTTTCCAGCTCTGTAGCGTAATTCATACGGCCGGTTACCGTTAATATTATCAGAATTGTTATTGCACCAATTACGATTCCAATCATCATAGTTATCATATTTTTCACTTTTCCCACCCTTTATCTATCATTCATTTACCGGTATATTTACCACGGCATATCTGACTCTGTTATCATGATCTTCTGTCATCACACTTACTTCATACACCCCCGGCATCTGAAAATCCAATTTATTTTCCAGCACTGTTCCATCGGGTGAAATAACTTTCATCAACTGTATCTGCAATTCATTTTCTGCATAATCCCACGCCTTTATAATATCTGTCATCTGATATGTTCCAATTTTCAGATATCCTGTTATGGCTGTTTCAAAATGGGGTGGTGCTTTTTGTGATTCCTCATAAAACGTTTCAAAATCTGCCGGGTTTTCCATCTGCTGATCCATATGACCAGATACGATCTCAACGATTCCCTTATTTCCGTTTTCATCCGTCACTCCCCTAAAAACAAGCCACATTACCCCCACAAGGATTATCGCCTGAAGAATTGTTTTCCCATAAACTTTGATCACTTCATGCATATCCACCTCCTATCCGCCGCAGATACAATTCAGAAACTGCTGCACAAATTCATAAACGGCTCCGCCCTGCCTCATATTTTCATACCAGTAACCAACTAAAAAAAGTGTCACGGTAATTGTCAGAAATCCACTTCCAAATTCCTCAATGATATCCTCCATCTGCTTTCCCTTTCCTGTGTTCTTTAAAAAGATGACACATAATTTAAAATTTCATAAAACATTCTTATCACTGCACTGCCAGCCAAAATCCCCAGAAACGCTCCGCCAAATTTTTCCACGATCATCATAAGGCTCAAATCTATCACCTCGCAATCGCATATGTAATATTCTCTTCGTAAATTCCAAGTACCGGTATGCGGTAATGATACTTTAATGCCACCTGTGCAGCTCTCATATTTTGCCATGCGTCATAAACACAATCCGAAATCTCCAGTTCATATCCGTCCTCTGCCGCCTTCTTTTTACAGGCATCGATCACACCCGGATTAAAATTACTGTTTTCCAGTTCCGCAACCACCTGTGATTTATACTCTTTTGCAGCAGCAACCTGCCCACTCGCCCCGATCAGACCTGTACATATAAAAATATTTGCCATCATTATAAATAAAATACCAAATGCCCCGATTATCTGCCTCATTGCACTGCACCTCCCATACTTCCAAGCATATGAAACATCATTATCATTCCAACTGTCAGATCGATCAGAAGTTTTACGGTTGCCGCTATAACAGGATAAGAAAATATCATTTTCTGTCTAAATGCGATTTTTCCATTTCGGATTTCTTCTGCCCGGTTCTGCATTTCATTCACATGCATGATCAGATGATTCATCTGTGTCACTGCATCCCCGGTTCCCATCTCCGCAACAGCATGAAGCATTTTCATGCAATTCTGTGCTTCCGGCACATCAAATTCTTTGCAAAATTCTGTATATGCACTCAGTTTTTCCGGCGTTTTTTTTAATCGCTCCTCCAGACATTCAATCTCATATCTGAGCACCGGCGGTGCACTGTTTTTTGACTTTTCGATTGAAACCTGTACATTATTATTCTGCAATAACAGAGCAAGTTCCATAAACCAGCCCGGAAGAGCCAGATAAACAGCCTCCTTCACATCTCTTTTTGCAATCTGATACCCCACCTTATGCTGCATGGCTAAAAAAAGCGTCACCGGGAATAAAATTCCTGCGAGAATAAGTTTTCCGGCCAATACAGCAGCTAACATCATACCAGCCGCCGGCAATGCCCATAACATACTTTTTCTTTTTTCCTTTTTCTCATTGTAATGGTACACCATTTCACAGCTTGAACTGATTTCCTGTTCTTTCTCCACCTTCTCTGTGGCTAGCCAGTCATTCGTCAGATTCCTCGAACTCTTTACAAATACCCATAATAGGAAAAGCAGAAATACAAGTGATGAGACCTGAATGATCCCTACTCCAAAAATATTAAAATCCGTTTTCACCACAAAAAGATCTTTCATGGAATCTAACACATACAATGCCGTCGCACACAAAATAACGGATACAATCACAGAAATAATGTTATCCGTATGACTTTTTTTCTTCTCTGCCTGAAGCTGATAGCCTCTGCGCTTCCACAATTCGATATCTTCTAACAGGAGCAGTGCAGACTCACTCATCTCTCCCCCATGTTCCTCGGCATTGATCAAAAGCTCATGAAGCATTTTTATTTTAGGGCATTGATATTGACTTTCAATCGGTTCTAATGCTGATTCAAAGACATTTTCTCCTGCAGAGAAGTCTCCAAATTCCAGTTTCAGAATCACCTGCTCAATACAGGAACGCATCTTCCCTTCTTCAAATATTTCTCTGGTTTCCTTTAATGCACTTAAAATTTTTCCTGTTTTCTGAAATGCATATAACATCTGCTCCATATATTCCGCAGCATCCGCAAATCGTTTCTGCTCGTACATCTTATGGTACATATCCAGCACCAGAACCGGAAGCATCATGATAACCGCGGTCAACGCGATCACAACGCCGCCCGCTTTAAGCCGGAACACGGCACCTATGCCAATCACCCCTGCGAGTGCCAGAAAAATCATCACTGCATGGGTTTTCCACGAAAAATGATACCCATACATATCCACTTTTTTCTGCAGATTTTTCGGATTCCAAAAAGTCAGCCACCCCACGATACATCCTCTCCTTTCATCGGTTCTCTTTAAGATACGTTTCAAACTGTCTGCATACAAAAGGCTCCTCCACGCCTGTTTCCCTGAACCTTTTTTTGATATCCGGCGGCAATTCCTTCGATACGAGCGCCCCATCATCGACGATCATATAAATTCTGTTTTTCCCTTCTTCACGCGAAAAAAAACATAGCTGATCTATATAACGTCTGACCTTTCCATCGGAAGATTCGATTTTTCGGATCAGAACTGCTGCATTCACATAACGGTAAATCCGATTTTCCATACGCTGTGCATCATTGACATTATTCATCATATTTAATATCCGATCCGGAAGTTTTCTCACATCATCCAGATGGATCGTCGTAAATCCATGAACGCCGGTGCTCCATTGCTCCAATAATGATGTTACCTCCACAGAGCGCGCCTCCGAGAGCATCAGCCAGCTTGGATTCTGACGCAGTGAGGCTTTGATTGCATCTGTATAATCAAATCCCTTTCCGACACGAAGTTCAACCGCATCTGCACCGGGATTGATGTTCGCATAATGGATCTCCAACGAATCTTCTATCGTGATAACACGCTCTTCCTTTCTGATAAACTGCATAAAAAATTTTGCACATTCTGTCTTGCCTGCCCCCGGCTCCCCTCCAAAAACAAGATTCATCTTCGCCTGCACACAATTTAACAGCAGATGCAGCACTTCTTTCTCACAGTACTTCTGATCCAGCAGATTCTCTAAGGTATTTCTTACAAAACACGGGGATTTACGGATACAGATGCTGATCCCCGATATCGCCGCCGACTCATGAATAATACTGATTCTCAGTTCTTTTGTATCCGCTTCCAGTATTTTGTTTGCATTATTAAATTGTTTATTGATACAATTTGAGATATTGTGTGTAAATGTACTGATAAAATATTCCGGTATCTCCTCATTTGCACAGTACCTCCCCTCTTTCAGATCTGTGATCCATAATTTTTGCCCATTATAGTCTACATCCGTCACCTCCGGTCTGCTTAAATATTTCCAGAATATCCCGAACTGTTCCGGTGTGGGTTCAAAAATAATCTTTTCACTCATCTTTTCCAGATTCTATCTCCTTCTCCATTTTCTTTGCCTCTTCCTAAGGACGAAGCGCATTCATATTGTCAAAAAAACCGGTAAGTGTATTCTTAAATTCCATTGCAACATATCCGTCCGACGACAATGCCGCCACAATGATCGCACCTAATGCCAATAATACGATTACCGCAAGAATTGCATTTCCATAATGTTTCATTACCTGTTCCATAATTGATATCCTCCATTTTCATTTTTTTCCATTTGTTTCATGAGAAGAAACAGATTATGTTCCATTTCTTCGAAAAAGTTTTCATTACGTTCTGTTCTCGATTTCTGTCTCCATGACTTCATAAAATTATCAATTTTTCCCTGCGCTGACACCCACTCCAATTCCCCGTTTTGCGGGATATAGCCTATCTGTTCCGGCGCAATACGATACCTGTCCATCATATCCGTCTTTAACCGGCTTGCATGCAATGCATAGCCTTCGACCAGATAAAGAACCTTTTTGTGTCTGACTGTAAAATTGCGTATGATCTCCTGCCATTCACTCGGATAGGTATGGATCCCTGCGACAATAACATCTGCATTTTTTAAACTGTTTTGTGTTTTTTTGTCTCTGCCACATCCACAATCTGCAAATAAAATTCTGTCTTTTCCACCGGAAAAAATACACTGCCAGCCATTCTCCCTATGCACAAAAATACTATGTGCCGGTCTGATTTTTGCCAGAAGCCATGACATCACAATCATATTTTCTGTTATATGGCAGGACTCTTCCATACCCCAGAATGCTATTTTTACAGACATGTCCGCTCCTTTTTCCCATTACAAAAAAGGCGGGATATCCCTCTGAAACAGCCTTTGGCAATAAAAATTGTTCTGTGAAATAAATTGACAATAATTGATTCTAATAAGATGGAAATCCCTGTCTGATTTCCAGCGATACGGTCTGTCATACAACCGTAAAAATGTCTGCTGATCTGTTCATCCTGTTTCAAAACCGCTCCAATCTCCTCAATATATAGAACGATCTAAGATGCTTCACGCAAACCCGATAAAAAGATAGTCATATATTACTTCATTTTATTATGTTTGTAAAGACCTTATTTTATTTTTTCTTTTCTTTTAGCCATGTATCATTTATAATTGTGCATGAACATTGGATAATATCTGACTGACGCTATCCAAAAATATTTACAATATGATCTGGAGGAGTTCATGAAAGAGTTTGTAATTGTAACTGATACAACCACTGATTTACCAAGAGAATATGTTGAAAAACATCACTTATACATGATGTCCCTTCCTTACACCTTAGAAGGCACATCCTACACCTGGGAAAATCCAATGCCGGTCAAAGAGTTTTATGATAAAATGCGTGCCGGATCATTACCGACCACCTCACAGGCGAATCCCGAAGAAGCTGCTACTTTGTATGAATCGATTCTGAAAGAAAATGATGTGGATATTCTCCATATCGCATTTTCTTCCGGTCTCAGCGGAAGTTTTAACAGCTGCAGGATCGCCGCAGCAGACGTATGTGAAAAATATCCAGACCGCCGTATCGTAGTTGTGGATTCACTTGCCGCAACATTAGGTCAGGGGCTCTTAGTCTATAAAGCAGTTCAGTTAAAGGAAGCTGGAAAAAATCTGGATGAAATTGCTGTCTGGTTAGAAGAAAACAAATATCATCTCGTACATAATTTTACCGTGGACGATCTTTTTCATCTGCATCGCGGCGGACGTCTCTCTAAGACAGCTGCAATTGTAGGTACGATGATCAATTTAAAACCGGTACTTCATGTCGATGATGAGGGACATCTTGTCATGTTAAGCAAAGTGCGCGGCCGCAAGAAATCACTGATCGGACTGGTCGACTGCATGGAAAAACAACTCGGTGACTGGAAAGATAAAAATGATATTATCTTTATCAGTCATGGTGACTGCCCGGAAGATGCACAGTTTGTTGCTGATCTGATCAAAGAACGTTTTGGATATGAAAATTTCATGATTGATTATATCGGTGCTACGATTGGTGCACATTCCGGTCCGGGTACCGTTGCACTGTTTTATATGGGAGATCACCGTTAACCTCTATAGCAGCCATATCTTTTACACCTTATAAGTAATCTGTGATTCCAAAAGAGGCATTTGAAAAATGAAAAATCATTTTTCAAATGCCTCTTTTCCTTCTTCCTGATACCATCCCTCTCCTGCTGTGCAGATCAAAAGCTGTCCACCGCCTTTTGCTGCGTGGTGAATGTGCCAGTTATTACGGCATCCCGGTTCAAATGTCACATTTGCCATAAATACAGCACAGTTCTTCGGATCTGTCAGTGGATTCAGATAAGAATTACCGATAAAATACTGTGCAAATCCTGTATTCTCCGCACCCGTTCCAAATACGTTCCGTTTTTCAAATTCTTCTCTACTTATAGTCTTCATAATTGTATTGCTCCTTTCCGTTGACGGATTCTATCATCTGCTTCCCCATCGGAAGTACTTATAAATTCTACAACTTGAAGTGCACTATAAGTCAAGAAATTTCTGCTAGTTTGTAAATTTTACAGCCGTACCATATGCAATGACTTCTGCTGCCCCCTGCATAACTGCAGAAGATGCATAACGGATATTTACAACCGCATCAGCACCTAAGCTCTCTGCCTCTTCCACCATGCGCTTTGTTGCAAGTGCTCTAGCCTCATTCATCATTTCATTGTATGCCTTTAACTCTCCGCCAACTAATGTTTTGAAACTCTGTGTAATATCTTTTCCAATATTTTTGCTCTGGATCGTGCTTCCCTTTACCAGACCAAGCATTTCTAAATTTTTGCCGCTGATATAATCAGTATTTACTAAGATCATCTTCTTCTCCACTCCTTATCTCCTGCACACGTTCTACGGTTACTGCAAATGCTACTCCTGCCAGTGCCAGCGGAATAATTACCATCAATAATTTCATGATGACAGTCAGATCCGGGATCAGCATAAATACCGCAGCAATTGCAACATAATACACGATCAGAACTGCTGCAATGATAATCGGAGCGATCATTTTGTTTCGATGTTCCTTTTTCATAACTTTTGCCTCCTTTGTGTATTATCTAGTTAATACAATAATACATTCAACAGAATATGTCAACCACAAATCAACGCAAAATATCCCCAGTCCCAGATGATATGTTCAAAACTGTTTTCCAAATATTCGTAAATATCATCTTCCTCATATCCCGTCATGCGGGAGACCACAACCATATAATCACGCACATCTTCGTAGGAAATTCCTCTTCGGCAGGAAGTTGAAATTCCTTCTTCGCAGAAGTTTCCCTCCCCCTGACTTAACAGCCAGTGTAAAAAAACAACATGCCGTATCGCGGCATATTCCATCGCGATCCACTGCACCTGTACGACCATCTCCTCTAAATTTCCCTCCGGCTTTAAAGAATCTGCATACAACTCTGTCAAAAGGAACCGCCGCATCAACGGCTGGTATTTCAAAAACTGCACTTCAAACTCCTGCCATTCTTTTACGACTTCCTCATTGATTCCCTGTGCGGACAACTGTTCTGCAAGCTGTGCCACTGGCTCTAAGTATTTTTCATACAAACCTTCCCTGCGATAATTCTCTGCAAGGTCGAGCAAGAGTTCGTTGCGCTCCTCAATGGAATACTGCAGTGTCTTTTCGATTCCATCGATCGTTTCTGAAAGTTCTAAAAGGAATCCACCCGGATACATTTTTGCCATGTCTGTCAAATCCAGTCCCAACGCATCTTCTGCCGCATCTTTTACCTGCTTATTTTCCATACACCCATCTTTTGCCTGCTCATCTTCCACACGCTCATATAGATCAAGCAGCACATAAAAAATCTTCATCAGATTATGCTCCGGCGTATGCGCTCCATCCTCCATCAGCTTCATTAAAAATGCGCGCAAGTTCACAAGCGTCGCAAGTTCCCGATAAGCAGATGTATCCATCTCTCCGGAAAATGAAATATGTTCTCTTTTCCGCAACAGATCAATGACCGCCGGACAAGACGGCATCAGGGCGTATTCTGTGACATCTTCGTTAAAGGTATGGATCTCTCTTGGAAAAAGCTGACAGGTCTGTGAAAGTATCTCATCCCCATAAGTAAGAACCAATCTGCACAATTTTTTGCCATTCAGAAATGGACAATTTTTCTCTTTATTTAATCCGATGACTCTGCTGCCATCCTTCTTTCTTACATACCCACTCAGCTTTTCTTTTTTTGCCTGCTGTCCTCTATCTGTATCATACATCCCGTCCGGCGTCAGAGTGTGTTTCCACTTTACAAAAGTGTCCTCATCCACCCCGATCTTCCATTCCCTGCAGCATGTAAAACTGCACCGGTCTGCTATACAGGTAAAATCTTCATAATAATCCGGCTTCATTTCTCTCTCCTAGCTTATGAATAAATATAGGGCTGTTTTTTCAAAGGGTATTTTTACCTTTTGAAATCCAGCCCCACATTTTTTATAAAATCTTCGTCGTCCACTTTGAGCAGTCCCACACGGCGTTCACCACATCCTGATAGAAATCCGGCTCATGACAGATCAAAAGTACTGCTCCGCGGTATTCGTTTAGAGCACGCTTTAATTCGTCTTTTGCATCCACATCCAGATGGTTCGTCGGCTCGTCCAGAAGCAGGATGTTAGTCGTGCGGTTCATCAGTTTGCACAGACGTACTTTCGCCTGCTCACCACCGCTAAGTACACGCACCTGGCTTTCGATATGCTTTGTGGTCAGACCGCATTTTGCAAGTGCTGAACGCACTTCGTACTGGGAAAAAGCCGGAAATTCTTCCCAGATTTCTTCGATACAGGTATTTTTATTTTCCCCTTTGATCTCCTGCTCAAAATAACCGATCTCTAAATTTTCCCCCAGAGTGACTTCCCCTGATAAAGCCGGAACCAGTCCTAAAATACTGCGCAGTAAAGTCGTCTTTCCGATACCGTTTGCACCGACTAAGGCGATCTTCTGACCGCGTTCCATAGAAATATTAAGCGGCTTTGATAACGGTTCATCGTACCCGATGACAAGATCTTTGGTCTCAAAGATATATTTTCCCGGTGTCCTTCCAAGTTTGAAATCAAACTCCGGCTTTGGACGCTCTGCGGCAAGCTCGATCACATCCATTTTATCAAGTTTTTTCTGACGGGACATCGCCATATTTCTCGTAGCAACGCGGGCCTTGTTGCGCGCCACAAAATCTTTTAACTCACTGATCTCCTGCTGCTGTTTGCGGTATGCAGCCTCAAGCTGTGATTTTTGCACTGCATAAACTTCCTGGAACTTATCGTAATTTCCTACATAGCGGTCAAGTCTCTGATTTTCCATATGATAAATGATATTTACCACGTCATTTAAAAACGGGATATCGTGTGAGATCAGGATAAACGCATTCTCGTACTCCTGCAGATAACGCGTCAGCCATGCAATGTGCTCTGCATCTAAATAGTTTGTCGGCTCATCCAAAAGAAGAATGTCCGGTTTCTCTAAAAGAAGCTTTGCAAGCAGCACCTTCATACGCTGTCCACCGCTTAAATCTGAAACATCATGGTCAAGTCCCAGTTCCAATAATCCAAGTGCTCGCGCAACCTCCTCCACTTTGCTGTCGATAACATAGAAATCATGCATCGTCAGCATATCCTGGATCACACCAAGTTCTTCCATCATGGCATCCATCTGATCCGGATCGGCACTGCCTAACTGATCGCAGATCTCATTCATGCGTTCTTCCTGCTCAAACAGCCACGCAAACGCCGACTTTAGGACGCTCTCGATTGTCATCCCCTTCTGCAGGGTGGAATTCTGATCCAGATATCCGGTCCGCACATTTTTCGCCCACTCAACTTTTCCCTCATCCGGCATCAGTTTTCCGGTCACAATGTTCATAAATGTGGACTTTCCCTCGCCATTGGCTCCAACTAATCCGATATGTTCCCCCGCAAGCAGGCGGAATGAAACATCCTCAAAAATTGCACGGTCGCCAAAGCCATGGGTCAGATGTTCAACATTTAATATACTCATATTTTTCCTCTTTACTTTCTGTTATTATCTATATGGTACTCACGTTTTGTTCCGGCAAAACCACTATTGTATGCTCACGTTCAGCATCTTTTCCGTCTTCCGGTACACATGCCGGTACGCCGGGAACAAAAATGCGTCCGCGAAGACCCATGCGACCGGGCTTGCAAAACATGCTGCCGGAAAACCAAACAGCGGCACTAATGCAAATCCGACGAGCGTTCTCGCCGCCATCTCACAGACACCTGCTAAGATTGCAAACTTGCTGTATCCCATACCCTGGATCAGGAAACGGACGATATTGACAAATGCGAGTGGAATGTAAAATGCACTGTTGATCAATAAAAACAGGTATACATTCCCGATGACTTCCACCTCAGCGCGTTCCACGAAGAACAGTGCAAGATTTCTTCCGGTCAGCGCAAGAATAACAAATGCAAGGATCGCATATCCGATTCCAAGCATGGAACATGCCTTTAATCCCTTCGAAATACGATCCATTTTCTTTGCACCGACATTCTGTCCGCCATAAGTTGCCATCGTCGATCCCATCGCATCAAACGGGCAGCAGAAAAACATTCCTATCTTGCTTCCGGCGGTCATGGATGCAACTGCGTTTGAACCGAGCGTATTGACTGCACTCTGTAAAATAACGCTTCCAATTGCCGTGATGGAATACTGCAGTCCCATCGGCACACCCATGCCACAGAGTGTTTTCATATAAGAACTGTTCCACCGGCGTTCCTCTGCATCCGGATGCAGGATTTCAAATTTTTTCCAGCTGTAGATCAGGCATCCGATTCCGGACACTGCCTGAGAGATCACCGTTGCAAGTGATGCGCCAGCTACACCCAGATGAAGATTTATGATAAATACAAGGTCTAACGCAATATTCATCACAGATGAGATTACCAGAAACACGACGGGGGTCTTGCTGTCTCCCATCGAACGGATGATGGCCGAAATAAGATTATACAAATATGTTGCCGGTATTCCTGCAAAAATGATCACGATATACAGATACGCCCCGTCGATAATGTTGTCCGGCGTGCGCATCAGTTCTAAGATCGGGCGGCAGAATACTACTGTGACTGCCGTCATGACCACTGCAAAAATTGCAGATAAATAAATGGCATTTACCATAAATGCACGCAGTCCACGGTAATCCCCGGCACCAAATTTATGTGCCAGTGGAATTGCAAAACCGTTGCAGACACCCATACAGAATCCGATGATCAAAAAGTTTAAAGATCCGGTGGAACCTACCGCTGCAAGTGCATCCACACCGAGAAATCTTCCGACAATGAGTGTATCCACCAGATTATAAAACTGCTGAAACAGATATCCAAACAAAAGTGGAATGGAGAAACCTAAAATCAGCTTCATCGGAGAACCATTCGTCATATCTTTTGTCATATTTCATCCTCTTTTCCCTTATATTTCCCCACAATGTTTTTCAAAAATCTCAAAAAAACTGTCCGTCTGTATACCATCTGTGGTATCTAATGTGAGTTCATCCCACATATCTTTGTTGATACTGGAATTCAGTCCCGCCACAAACTGGTTATAGACATCATCAAATGCCTCTTTTTCTCTTTTTTCCACGATATTGGACTTGTTTGCCTCTGTCAGTTCCTCATTATATTTATTCAGGCATTTAATAAAATAAAACCCTTTGCCTGCCTGGATCATAGACGACGTCTGTCCATTATCAAGATTAAACGCAACCTCCTCGACCTCTTTGGGCAGTTCATCCCTGGCCACCGTAGTCTGTATGGAAGAAAGTTCATTATAGTTATTTGCCACAGATGCAAAATCATCTCCACGATCTAACTTTGCTGCCACATCACTTGCCTTTGTACTGTCTGCGACAAATATCTGCATGATCTCGATCACACGCGCCTCATCGTCACTGACTTCCTCATTTACACTGTTTGTCAGCGAATTATAAAGTTTCTGTGCTAATGCGTAATGCTGATAATATTCGCTGATATCGCTCTCCGTCACTTCAAGATAAGTATTTTCTTCTTTTGAAAGTGATGCATAATACTCTGCCGCCGCCTCTGATATTGCAGAAAGCTCATCCTCTGAAAGTGCAACTTCCCTTGACTGTGCAAGCAGATCCATGCTGACCACCTGGGTTAATTCTTCCATTGTGACCGCTTTGATATATTTTACCAATGAATCATCCCCGAAATCATGTTTCCAGAGATCCACACCATATGCCGTCCCGTAGATATTCTGATAATTCGTCAGATAAACCCGCGCCTCTTTCAAACTGCAGACGGTTCCCTCGATCTTGAATACCTGACGGTCATTTAATATATTCGAAACCACAATATTTTTATTTCCGATCCGGCATCCGGTCAATAACAGCGACATGCCACACAGCACAGCTGCTACCCTTGTAAATTTTCTCTTCATCCTAATTTACCCAATCTGATAGAAAGTCCTATTGTTCCATTGATTTTAAGATACTTCTTGCAACGGAAATTCCGTTTGCAGATGCCTGCTGCAATCCTCTCGTCACAGATGCTCCGTCTCCGATCGCACGCAGTCCTTTTACGCTGGTTTCAAAATCAGAGTTGACCACTACCTTGTTGGAATAGAATTTTACTTCCACACCGTAAAGCAGTGTCTCGTCGCTGGCAATACCCGGTGTTACCTTATCGAGTGCCATAATCATTTCCTCAATATCGACCATGATACGGTGCGGGAATACTAAGGAAAGATCACCCGGCACAGCATCCTTTAAAGTCGGGATCAGGTTATTCCTGCAGAGGCGTTCCTCCGTTGTTCTTCTTCCTCTCTTGAAATCACCAAATGTCTGTACTAAGATTTTTCCGTCGCAGAGCATGTTGGAAAGCTGTGCGATCTGTTTACCGTACTCGATCGGTGTCTTAAATGGTTTGGTAAAGTTTTTGGAAACCAAAATTGCAAAGTTGGTATTGTTGGTCTTTAAATCTTTCGACTTGTATGCGTGACCGTTTACCACCGCAAGTCCGTTATCGTAGTATTCTGTTGCGACCTCACCGGACGGGTTGGTACAGAAGGTACGCACCTTATCATCAAATGTCGGTGTATGGTAAACCAGTTTTGCCTCATAGAGGTTCTGATTTAAAAATTCCATGACCTCATCGCGCACCTCCACACGTACACCAATGTCTACGGTACCTACATTTGTTTCAATATCATGCTGTCCGCAGATATGTGAAAACCAGTCAGCACCCTCTCGTCCAACTGCAGAAATAACCTCTGCTGCAAGATATTCCTCATCTTTTTCGGTAATGATCCCTTTGACCTTGTTATCCTCAATGATGATATCTTTGACCATGGTGTTAAATTCCATCTCAACGCCCTGCTCTAACAGATGCTCCTGCAGTCTGGAATAGATTTTGTAGCCTTCCTCTGTTCCAAGGTGGCGGATCGGACATTCGATCAGTTTTAAGTTTGCATTGATCGCTTTTCTGCGGATCTCACGGATCTCTTTTTCTTTATCCACTCCGTAAACTTTTGTATCTGCACCGAATTTTAAATAAATATCATCGGATTCTTTTAATAATTCCACGGTTTTATCATAGCCTAAAATTTCCGGCAGATTTCCTCCGACATCCGGTGAAAGTGACAGTTTACCGTCAGAAAAAGCTCCCGCTCCGGCAAATCCGGTCGTGATGGAACAAGGTTTACATCCAACGCAGACTTTTGTCTTACGTTTCGGACATTCTCTCTTTTCGATTCGTCTGCCCTTCTCGATCATTAAAATTTTCAGATTCTTCTTTGCATGGATCAGTTCATATGCACAAAAGATACCAGATGGACCGGCTCCAATAATAATCACATCATATTGTTTCATTCTTTTTTCCTCTTACCTGTCTATTTGTCCTGTTTACCGATTTCTCACACGCATCTGTATTTTGGCATAGCGTATTCCATAAAAACGTCATTCCTACGCTTCCACGATCAGATATCTGCCGTCCGGGATTGCAAAAACTTCCTCTGCCTCTGCTAAATCCGCATTGCTCATTCCGGCAATATCTGCGCCCTCATCTTCAAAATAAGCACGGACTTCTTTGATATCTTTGCAGACAACTGCCATGCAGTCCTCTAAAAATTCTTCGGCCTCCTCCGGCGATTCTGCAACATTTTCTTTAAAAAGCTGCATCTGATGTTCTAAAAAATACTGTACTACCGCTTCATCGTACATAATAATCCTCCATTCTGTGCAGTGTAAAAATCTCATTTTTCACACTGTATTTTCCCGCTTATCTACCATGTATATGGGTCAATTCCAAGCCGGTCAAGCTCTCTGTAAATCGCTGCAACCGGAAGTCCTACCACATTATTATAGTCACCGTCGATTTTGTCAATATAAATTGCAAATTTTCCCTGGATTCCGTATGCACCGGCTTTGTCCGACGGTTCTCCTGTCGCAATATAACGCAAAATTTCACTTTTCTTTAACTGTCTGACAAAAACGTCAGTCTTTTCATAAAAGATATGTTCCCCTGCCCTGCCGGTCCGGTCGATAAACACAAAAGCAACCCCCGTGTACACCGAATGGCTTTTCCCTGACAATAAGGAGAGCATGCGGAAGGCATCTTCCTCATCTTTTGGTTTTCCTAAGATTTCGCTGCCCGCGGCAACAATGGTGTCTGCACCGATGACTAAAGTATCCTGCGGTGTCATCAGCGTCCGATGCTCATCTCCATATGTTTTTAACATGGATGCGACTTCTCTCGCCTTCTGTGCTGCAAGTTCCATGACAACCTCTTTTGGCTCTTTTTTTATGATGATCTCCTCCCCCTTTGCCGGACAGACCTCAAAGTTAAGACCGATCTGCTCTAAAAGTTCACGGCGTCTTGGGGACGCGGATGCTAAAATAATCTGTGACATGGTCAAATTTCCTTTCTGCTGCATGCTTATCTGCTTCTTAACATTGCACAAAACTCCAATCAGACTGGCTTTTGTACAATGTTTTTAAATTTTCTATACCGGGATCACTTTCCCAAGCCGGAAGGAATACAACAGTTTTTCCTTTACTTTCAGCGGATTTCCGGCTGCATCTTTCTCATTTTCATAGACTCGGTTTAGCGCTTCCTCGTAAAGTTTTAACTGTGCCGCATAACGCTCGGACAATTCCTTTTCCGTATCCACACGGTCTGTTTTATAATCAAGAAGGACAATACCGTCCTTTTCAATCCAGAATACATCGATGATTCCCTGGATCAGGGTCAGCTCTTTCCCTGTATATTCCGTTTCTCCTATATTTCCTACACGCCCCATGCTTATTACCTTTTCCGCCTGTTCCGTGTTTTCAGCAAAACCAAACTCGTCTAACTGTTCATCCGTAAATCCCATGACAAATGGTTTCTCACGGTACAATTTTCCGTCTTTTTCAGCTGCTCCCATCCGTTTTCCAATATCTGCATTTACAAAATATTCAACCTGCGGTATGCGAATCAGTCCATGCATCTCCGGTGTGATCTGTTCTTTCTCCAGCATCCCGGCGACCTGCTCTTTTGCGGACACACCGGAAGAAAACTGGTAGCACTCCATGATGCGGTGCATTGCCGTTCCGCGAAGTGCTCCAGGGCTGGCATCCTCACTTTGCTGCTCTATTTCTCTTGCAAATGCAGGCACATACGGCACAACCTCCTCGGATTGAAAAACAGGAACTGCCTCCTCCTCTTTTTCAAACGTCTCCCGCATGGCACGATGTTTTAACTCCGACACGGAATACTTATTTTTTCTCTGCACATCATTTTCATATGCATACCGTCTGTGAAAACGCTCCGAGAACTGCTGCACTTTTTTTTCATCTGCCTGCGCAGCTTTTTCCATGCAGGCTGAACGGTTCCAGTCATCTTTGATCTGTGTTTCCATTTCTTCCTGCACCAGTTCTGCCGCCCGCATCAGACGTATCTGATATTTATCCTGACAGGATGCAGCCGCAGGCAGAATCCAGTCCAAATAACCGGCTGCACTCTCGCGTCCCAGATAAGATAACAGTTCCTCTGGAAATGCTTTTATATAGGAAAGTGTCTCCTCTGCCTTTTTCAGACTTCCGGTTAAGATCAGCTTTTCTTTCGCTCTCGTTAATGCCACATAAAGGACACGCAGTTCCTCGCCAAGATTTTCCATATCGATCTGCTTTGCGATAGCACGTTTTGCGATCGTCACGGATTTTACACGCTGTTTTCCGTCCATATAGTCAAGACCGATGCCAAGTTCCGGGTGCAATACCAGACGGCTTCTTGTATCCTGGCGGTTAAAGTTTTTTCCCATCCCGGCGGCAAATACGACCGGAAATTCCAGTCCTTTACTCTTATGGATACTCATAATGCGCACGACATTTTCGTTTTCCCCGATCAGATCTGCCTCGCCGAAATCCACATCGTATTTCTGCAGTTCATCAATATAGCGCACAAAATGAAACAGTCCCTTGTAACTGGTATTTTCATAGGCGATCGCCTTCTCCACCAGCATTAAAAGGTTTGCATGACGCCTGTCACCGGCCGGCATTGCCGCGGCATAGTCCCCATAACCGGTCTCCTTTAACAGCAGTTCGATCAGCTCATGGATCGGGGTGTCCGGCACAAGCTGACGGAGTTTTTCATAGGTGGCATAAAACCGGTACAGTTTTTCTTCCGAAGTATCCCGCTCCTGCCCCGGATTTTCCTCCGCTTCCTGTTTCAGACGCTCACATTCCTCCAAAACACACTCGTAAAATCTGACATCCTTGTCTTTTAAACGCAATTTTGCAAGTTCCTCATCCGAAAGTCCTGCGATTGGTGAACGAAGCACCGCTGTCAGCGGGATATCCTGTCTCGGATTATCCAAAATACGAAGCATGGAGAGCACGGTCTGCACCTCCACCGTACTGAAATATCCTGTCGCCGAAACAGTATGTGCCGGAATTCCTGCATCATTTAACACAGCAGCAAAACGGTCTGCATATCCGCTCAGGCTTCGCAGCAGAATGACCATATCCGAATACTGCACCGGGCGCAGTTCCCCGGTTGCCTTGTCGGTCACCTTCTGCGTTCCCATAAGCTCTTTGATCCTTTTTGCAATCATCCGTGCTTCTAACAGTTTCTTATCATCCGCTGCAGCATCATCCAACAGTTCATCATCCCCGTCCACCAGTAAAATTTCCGGTGTGAACATGTCCGTTTCTTCCTGATAAGAAGCTCCCGGATAAAGTGCTGCATCCGCATCATATTCCACATTTCCAAGATCGCGCTTCATGATGCGGTAAAAAATATCGTTGGAAAAATCGAGTACTTCATTTCTGCTTCGGAAATTTTTATGCAGGTCAATGCGCTGCATTTTTGCATCCGTCAGGCTGTAAGTATCGTATTTTTCCATGAAAAGTTCCGGTCTTGCCAGACGGAAACGGTAGATACTCTGTTTGACATCCCCGACCATAAAAAGGTTGTATTCACCGCGCTCCTCCCGTGAAATTGCACGTAAGATTGTCTCCTGCACCTCATTGCTGTCCTGGTACTCGTCGATCATGATCTCTTTGAAATTATCCCGGAACTCCTCGGCGGTCTTTTTGACTTTGCCGGTCTCCTCATCGACAAAGATATTTAACGCAAAGTGCTCAAGGTCATGGAAATCCACCAGATTTTTCCGCCGTTTTTCCGCCGTAAACGCCTCGTCAAATTCCAATGTCAGACGCACTAACTCTGCCGCCATCGGCGCCGTCTTTTTCATCTGCTCTGCCATGATCTCCGGTGATGTGAAAAAATACTGGCGGTTTATTTTTTTGACCGCATCCTTTCCCATCTCTCGCAGTTTTTTGACCAGCTCTAATTTTTCTTCGTTTCCGTCAAATCCACGGGAGGAAGCAAGCCTGTCATAGGATAAATTGCGGTAATTCTGATAAAAATCCGCAAAACTTTCACTCGCAGCGATCTCCTTATATTTTTCCAGGTCGCCCTCTAATGCTTTCGCATACATATCCGGCCCGTCATCGTCCTGCGTCAGTTTGTATGCCCGCCCGGAAAGTACCACAAGATCCTCTGACACCCGTTTTAAGTTCTGAAGAAGCGACTGCATGAAAGCTGCGCTTTCCAAAGATGCCTCATCCTCTATGCCATAGCTTTCTGCTGCCGCAGGCAGCCATTTCTTTGGCCATGGATAACTCCTTGAAAACTCATAGAGCTGTAAGATCATGCCGGAGAGCGCCGCATCATTTCTGCCGGATGCATATCCGTCCACAAATGCTAAAAATTCCGGCGCACTCTCCTCATAATTTTTCAACAGCACCTTTGCGAGCACGTCCTCTTTTAACAGTTTCAACTCGCCCTCATCCCCGATTCTGAAATTCGGTTCGAGATCGATCTCATGAAAATGATTGCGGATCACATACAGACAGAAGCTGTCGATCGTCGTGATCTGGGCATTGTGTAAAAGAGAAAGCTGACGCTGTAAATGTTCGTCGTCCGGCTGTTCTTTTAAGGCATTCTCCAGTGCATTTCCGATTCGTTCGCGCATCTCTGCCGCAGCCGCATTGGTAAATGTCACGATCAAAAGACGGTCAATATCGACCGGATGCTCTTTATCCGTAATAATCTTTATGATACGTTCCACGAGCACCGCCGTCTTACCGGAACCTGCTGCCGCGGAAACTAATATATTTCTGTCTCTGAGTTCGATGACCTTTCGCTGGTCATCTGTCCATGTCATTCCCATGTTTTGCTCCGTTTCTGACTTTTTATTTTTGCACCTGTCATATCACATTTATTCACCGTCCGGATTTTTTCCCGGCTCTCCAATCTCTTCCCGGATATGTGCAAGGATCTCCTCACTGCTGTCAAATTTTTCAAACTGCTGATAGGAAAATCCCGGCATGCGTACATCAAATCCGCAGATCGTGTGATATGGACAGTAATCGCAGCCGCTCCTGTCTCCTAACAGGTAAGGTTTTACCGCCACATTTCCGGCAAAGATCTCTTTTCCCACATGCTCAATCTTCTTTCGCACATAATCGGACATCAGTCCAAACTCATAGGTGCTCGCCGTCTTAGAGGTCGCCTTTAAGGAGCCGTCCGCTTTTAAGGCTACCGGGATCACTGTCGATGTGCCTGAAAAATCAGTATCCATCGCACCATAGATTTCCGGATCTTCATTGACCAGACCTGCCACTTTAAGCTGTTCTAGAATACTCCGTCTGATCTCCTCCTCGGACTCTTGACCATCCGCATCCACCATCGGATCTGTGATGTGATAATAAAAAATACCTGCAGGTTCCGTATCTTTTCCCTTATATTTTTTCTTTGTGAGTTCCAGTGCCGCATTCATGTAGACGACAAGCTGGAGCTGCAGTCCATAATAAAAATTTAAAAGTGAAAAAGTGGTGTTGCCCGATTTATAATCAATGATTTTTACATAGACCTTATCGTCTGTCTCGTAAGTATCAACGCGGTCGATCCTGCCGCGCAGACGCATTTTTTCATCTTCACCCAGTTGAAACTGCACCGCATCCAGCCGCTCGGCGCGCGAAAATGACACCTCAAAACCGCTCGGCACAAACTTTCCTTTCCGCACCTGTAACATCAGTGCCCAGATCGTCCGTTTTGCCGTTGCCTCCATCCGCTTTAACAGGTAACTGTTTCTTGCGTCCTCGAATACGTCCCCGATCCCGCTGCCTGCGATCGCATCTTCCATGCTCTGGGAAAGCAGGGCTTCCTGCGCTTTCTCCGGGATATCAAACCAGGTATAATCCGACAGCTCTATGCCCTTTGCAAAACGCTCTAACACATCATGATAAATATTTCCCATATCCACACTCGCAAACTGCTGCAGTTCCCGTTCTTTAAGCCGCAGTCCATAACTTAAATAATGAGCAAACGCACAGGCAGCAAACTGTTCGAGCCTTGTCACGCTGTTTTCTAAGGTATTCCCATATAAAGCTTTCGTGACTGCCTTGCTGATCGCATCATCTTTATGGGCGCCAAACGCCGCATCAAAAAGCTGCATTACTTTTTCCCGTTCACCCTCATCCGACAGGTACCATGCCAAAAGTGCAGTCCATGCCTCTTCATCCTCCACCAGTTTTGTCAGCCCTTCCATCAGAAACGGCAGGGCACTTTCCGCAGTCAGTGCACCTTCTAATGTCTCCTCCTCGGACGGTTCTTCCACCGCAAGCTGTGGAAACAGTTTTAAGAGTGTCCCGATCAGATACGAACGCCGCAGTGCTTTTCCATCGGAGTTGACGCGGCAGAATGTCACATACAGCCGCTCGGACGGTTTTGTCATATTTAAATACAGGTAAAACTTCTGGATAAATACTTTTTCCCTTGCGCCCGGCGCCAGTTCCAGGTGATATTCTGCCATCTTTTCACGCTCAAACTGGGAAATAATGCCACCCTGATTCCCTGCTTTCGGCACAACTCCGTCGTTGACACCGACAAAAAATAAGATTTTTACATGGTTCAGACGAGTTCTCTCGATATCCCCGACTGTCACCGTGTCGTTGCCCGGCGGGATAATACCGACTTTTGCCGCCTCAAATCCGGCATCTAAGATATCACTGTATTCCCGGATCGTCATCGTCTCATCGCCAAGCAGAGACGTCACTTTGTCGAGCAGATCCATCACGATTTTATAGATCTGGTCATATTCCTTTGCCCGCGCCTGATTGCCATGCGCCTCGAAAAAGTTTCCACGCTCCTTTAATAACTGCTCCATGTTAAGCCGTCTGATCAGACTGTATAACTCATAGGTCTGTGTGCTGACCGTATTGTCTTTTCCACGGAATGCCTCAAGCAGCGGCTTAAAATTCTCATAAACCGCCTCACGGATCTCATTTAACCGTGCCATATCCTCCAATGTCCCATCCGGCATTACAAACGTCCACGGTCTGCTCCAGCGGGATGCACCGCGGATGCCCCGTGCGAGGACATAATTTTCCAGGCGGTCGATCTCCTGTTCTGTAAGTCCATGGGATCCTGTTTCCGGCTGCTGCGTCAAATCCTCGGTTGCAGCCGGATCTGGCTCCTTGTCGGAATTTTTTGCCTCGGTCACGACTCTCGCTGCAAGCCCGCACCGCAAAAACCGGAACACACTTTCATAAGAAAAATCATATTCGATCATCTCTAAGATCGCCCGGATACACTCGATAAACGGGTGGAACAAAATATTTTTCGTCTGATCAATAAAGTACGGGATATGGTACTGCTCAAAGATCTCCGGCACATAATTGCCATACTGCTGCACATCCCCTGTCACGACTGCGATATCCCGGTAACGGTAACCATTCTCCCTCGTCAGACGCACGATCTCGCGGGCAGCAAATTTTAATTCTTCCCTCGGATTTTTCAGGGACGTGATGCGGATATGCTGCATAGATTGTTCCGGTGCTTTGTATCTGTAGCTTCCCGCTCCCGGACGAAAGAGATTCTGCTCCATAAAATAAAGGTCGGCAGCATTGGCATAGCGCCTCTGTTTTCCGGTCGGCAGTACCAACGGCTCCTCCACCGGAACTTTGCACAGTTCTGCCACTTTCAGTAGCGACGCCACCGTTTTTTTACTCATGGCAAAAAGTTCATGTACACCCCTGCACTGGTAAAAATCTTCCCTGACATCCATCGTGACAGACACGCTGACCTTCTTTGCCAGCACGAGCAGTTTTTCCATCAGACGGTTCTGGATCGGTGTAAATCCGGTAAACTCGTCCAACACGATCACACTATTACGAAGCAGTTCGGACTCTTCTGCCACATCATAAAGAAGCTCTAACACTTCCTCTGCCGTGATATATCTGCCCTTTAAATACTCCGTAAATCCCTGATACATCGTGAGGACATCCTTCATTTTTAAGCGCAGTCCCTCCCCAAGCGGTTCTTTCTCCAAAAACTCTGCCAGCGCATCCGGACGGACATTATACTGCATCAGCTCTGAGATCAGGGATTTTACCTCGCCGACATATCCCATCTTATTCATATTCGCACCAAGCACTTTCAGTTCTGCTTTTTTCTGTTCTGCCACCTTGCGCAGTACAAGATTTTTTCCGGTCTCTTCCAGCACAACCACATTTTGTTTTCCAAGATCATCAAAGACGCGGTATGCGAGTCTTGCAAAACTGAGCACATCCACGTTCATGATTGCATGCTGTTTTTGCCTCTCGACCAGTTCCCGCTGTGTCTGCATGGTAAACTGCTCCGGCACAATGATTAAAAACTGCTGCTCTTTATTTTCTTTCGCCTGTTTCAGCACGGAATCATACAGAAAATCCGATTTTCCGCTGCCCGAATTGCCAAATATAAATTGTAGGGACATCTGTTTTCTCCTGAAAATTCAATCTTAAAATATTGTATCACACATTATTTCTTTTGAAAAATGTTATCCTGCGGGTTGGAGTCAAATAGTGCATTTAAACTTCTTGATTGACAAATTTTTCACACCCGAATCCTGTAATAAAAGAAATGCCGTCAAAAACATCAGCAATTACCACAGGCATTCCGATATCTGCGACCAGATAATATACCATAAACGGCACCAGTATGTCATTGAGACCATTCCCGCAATCATTGCCCTCTTTTTCTTCTCTCTTTCCATTTCCTGCCCCTTTCTGCTCTGTCATTCTATTTTGCATGTTAGTCTATTCTAACTTTTTTGTCAATTCAGGAAATTTCCACTGTCATATCATGTATCAGAGAGAATTTGCACCTGCCAGGTTAATTGCCCTTTGCCGGACGCACAACTGAAAGTTATGAAGCAGTCCAATGATATGCAATTCTTGGTGTTCCATTTTTAACATATATAATACCGCATTTCATAAAACCATTCTTTTCCATCAGCTTTTGCATGATTTGATTATCCGCATGGGTATCTGCCCTGATATTTTGAGAAATATTTTTACAATAATTTAAAACACACTGAAACAAACCATGCACCTGACCATCCCCAGCAAGTCTGTGAATAGTAAGATAAGGCTCTTCATTCAGCCAATTTCCATTCTCAATATGCTTATAAGCAGGTTCTGCACCTTTAAACAATGCAAATACCCCATGTATCCCATCTTTGTCATATATTACCCTGCATACATTCTGACAAATATCAGATTTTATTAGCTCTGCATCCGGATAAAAATGCCCCCATTGTGCAGGATTTCCGGACTTTATCATATAATCCTGTGCATATTTATAAATTTTCATAATCTGTTCAAAATCTGCCATATCAGCATTTTTCACATTCAGCATATATTTTATTCACCTCCGCAACTGCCGATTTACGAGTTTCATGATTCTTTGTCTGTTATATCGCTGAATCATTACAAACAACATATCAAACAATGCTGTCAAAATGCAAACGGAAAATTGACCTCCTCTCCTGCAGAAAAAACAGCCTCTCCTGATGTCTCTGTAACCTTGAAACTTGCGCCATCCCATCCGTTGATTTTGATGGTTCCTTTTACACTTCCGTCATCTGATGTGAAAGCCAGCTCCCCGTTTCCATTGTCAACAAATGTTCCTTTTGTTTCTCCCTCTCTGTAAATGGAGATAAGCGCTTCATCCTCTCCTTCCAGCCCCTGTCTGGTGATCAGGGAACTGTATACGCTGCCAGTCCCCTGATTGTCCACAAACAGACCGTACTTTGCTGATTTTTCCGGCATAACAAAGGATTCCCCCTTTATCTTTGCCAGCTCATTTGCAATAACATAAGCCCTGTTCTTCGTGATCTCCTCCAGATAAGAATTCTGAAGAAGCGGATACATACTGCCGTTTTCTTCGTAAGATCCAATGTCAAGCAAGGTCACTTCTTCCTTCATGTCGATCCAGTTTCTCTGTTCTGTAAGGATCTTCTCCTTTGTCTGCGGATCTGCCAGATCACTGAATCTGCTCCAAAGGTTATTTAATTCCGTATCCCATATGTCGAAAAACCATCTGGATGACAGATTCATTTCTGTCTGTGTCTGGGCTGCCTGCGCCAGCGGCGTATATTTCTTTACGATGTTCTCAATATTCTCCAATTCGTCCTGCAGTGATGCGGAACCTGATACCACATTGTCAACATCCGCTTTGATGTCCTCCGAATAGTCATAAGTAAAATCCGTTTCTTCATTTAATACGACGTCATTGTATTCTGTACTTTCTGTACTTTCTGTATTTTCTGTGCTTTCTGTGCTTTCTGTGTCTTCTGTGCTTTCTGTGTCTTCTGTGTTTTCAAAACTGACCGAATCTTCCACCTGGGAAGATTCGCTTTCTATTCCTGTATTATTATTTTTTACTCCTTCTTTGCCACATCCGGCACAAAGTCCGGTCATTAATATTAATATCATGCTGTAAATTCTTTTTTTCATGTGTTTATACTCTCTACTTTCTGATTCATTGGGTGTTCTTTCCAGTTTTCTCTATCAGCAATTATAAATGAACATGAGAAAAAATACCAGCGGCCCCGTGAAACTTTGCATAAATAAAAAAGCAATACCTGAATTTAAAATAAACTCAAATACTGCTCATGAAACATCTAATATTGTATCTTTTTAGCCGAGGTATAACATTTCTCTCTATATTTAACCAAACTTGAAGTTACACTGCCATTTCCCATAATAATGATGAAACAAAAGGTTGAAACAAGAACATAATAACTACGACAGAACTGCATATTACATAAAAGTCACTCATTTTTGAATTTAGCAATACTCTTTTTTTTAACTACCTGTTATCCAGCGTGCAATAAAATATCTGATTATAGTCCCAACCGTATTTGTAATAATATCGTTTATATCTGTGGTTTTAAAGGTAATAATGTGATGTATTAAGAACAGATGAAGATTTGTTTAAATCTTACCGAACGGACAGCGTCAAATAACTTCCCATCTGACTGATCACTTTCAAATATCAGAATAATTTATCTCATTTTCCATATTAAAATTCCAAACTATCCACATTTAACAGAAAATACTTCATACCCATAATTACAAAGTGCTTAACTTTACATTTCCATTTCTTCTATCTCTTTTAACATAAATTCTTCGAGTTTCTTCTTGTCAGGCAAATGTAACATATACGTTGAAACAAATAACTGATTATCCATTCCAGATAAGGCATATTCTACCATCTGAGAACCTTTATCTGTACAAAGCAGTATTCCTACTGGAGGATTATCTCCCTCTATCATCTCATTTTTCTTATAATATCCTACATAAGCATTAAGCTGCCCTAAGACTATTATAAATTCGCATAGACACAGTATACCACAGCTCATGTATCTATGCGATTTCTTTTTTATTGTTTTGTTACTGTTCACAGGTAGGCATTTTCTGAACTGAAAATGCCGTATGATACAGTGGTGGT